>Ga0213872_10000038_pt1 | contig 123827 bp, 107 predicted proteins | sample VelepicomBERX_R2_FD_160071 | JGI IMG/M metagenome (GOLD analysis project Ga0213872, IMG submission 160071) | Rhizosphere microbial communities from Vellozia epidendroides in rupestrian grasslands, the National Park of Serra do Cipo, Brazil - RX_R2 | ecosystem: Host-associated > Plants > Roots...
TTCAACCCTCGGAAATTTGCAAGGAATTGCCCCTATTTTAGCGAAACCTTGCAAATCCAAGGGGAGGTTTTTTCTCGTTTCGCCTTTAGGTTCAGGCTCCGTTCAATTATTCAGACCGGACTAATTAGAGGCACTCTCAATTCCTTTAATGTTGTGATGATAAGGTACATTTGCGGGATCACATCCCGTAGATTGAAGTTTACCATAGCGGCAACATGGAAATGTGCCTACTCCATCAAAACATAGTCGCCATCCAGTCCTAAGAGCTCTAGGTGCATCCATTCGCAAGAGTCGGCGTAGGCTGGGGTTGAGCCAAGAAGAGCTGGCCCAGTTAGCCGGGCTAGACAGAAGTTACGTGGGTCAGATCGAGAGGGGCCAGAACAGCGTCGCGCTACTGCCTTTGGCAAAGATAGCTGAAGTATTGCAAACGTCAATTTCACAAATCATGAGTGACGCGGGTCTCTAGACTATTCACTCCGGTTGTACCGATGTGAGTTTGACCTTACACTTCACACTAGGCAGGGCAAAAATCCTGTCCCAATTTTGTCCCAAATCAGTGGGACAAGAGCTCGAAATTTAGCAAAATATAATGATCCTCTGAAACCGGCCAACTCTGCTGAAACCCGCATGCAGCAAGGCTTTGTGGGCCTGCGGCTTATGGTCGCCTAAGACCAGAAGCAAACCGTGTACGACATGTGTAAAGCCGTCGACCGCGGCATGGTCATGACCGATATCCGCGTGATGGAAAAGCACGGCGGCAAATCCGGCGACTGGAGTGTCACTAGCTAGCCGCTGATTTTCTGATTTCGATCATTGCAGCCAGGACGATGCCATTCCATACTAATTGAATACAGTCGGATCGGGAGTGTCATCATGTGTCAGTTTCCTACAGACAAATCGAAGCAGAAACCCGTAGCGCTGCTTACGCCTCCCAGTGAGGCTGAGTTGAAAGAACGCAGGGAGGCGCTTGCCGCTGCCTTTGGTATTTTGAAAGGTAAAGGGGTTTTTCCGGAAGATGGGCTGGAGTACCAACTCGAGGTCCGGGCTGAATGGCGATAGCGCTTTTTGATAGCAATATCCTGATTGATGCGCTGAACGGCATTTCGCAGGCACAAACCGAAATCAGCGAACTACGCAACGCAACCGTTTTCAATGTCGCCCCGCCGCCCACGCCCCGAGCAACGCATCGGTATTCCATTTTGTAACGAAAATAAGATAGTATCAGTTGCCTTATTGTTACAGCTAATTAGCGGGTATATAATGTCAGCAAAGAAACCCTCTATGCAGCTATAAGGGCGCACGAATGAGCAGCACACCTCCGGCCGAAGCCAAGACGCAGGAATACGAATTTGAACAGATGAACCTGCAAGTCGGAGGCAGGATTCAATTCATCACGCATCGGACAATCAAGCCGATCCAGCATTTCTCCGCGCTCATCGGCTGGGTGAAAGACGAGTATATGATCGTCAAGATCCCGTTCGAGAACGGCTCCCCCATCTCGGTCAACGAGGGCGACAAGCTGACGATCCGCGTCTTCTCCGGCGTGAATGTCTGCTCCTTCTCCTGCACCGTGCTGCGCATCTTCCAGCGTCCGCTGTACTATGTGCACCTGAGCTTCCCCACCTCGATCCAGGGCACCAGCCTGCGGGCGGCGATGCGGGTCAAGGTCGATATTCCGGCCCAAGTGACGACCCGCGAGGGCAGCACTTCCGTCTTCCTCGTCAACCTCAGCGTTTCCGGCGCGCTGATCGAGTCGCCGAAGAAACTGACCGAGGATGAGTCGGAGGTCGGTCTGTCCTTCTACCTGATCGCCCAGCCCGGCAACCGTCAGGTGCGCATCAACCCCAACGCCACTATCCGCAATATCAACGTGGTCAAGCCAGCCTCGGCAGACAAGGAAGAAGTGTTCACCTACGGCGTGCAATTCATCGACCTCGATCCCATGCACTACACCATGCTGCAAAACCTGACCTACGAAGCGCTGATCGCCGACCGTCAAAAAATCGTCTGACAATGAAAAATGCCGTTCAGCTTGCGCTGAACGGCATCTTATTGAAGCTAAACCGTCAGAAGATTAGTTGTTCTTCTTCAGAGCAGCGTCAGCAGCGGTGTTGCTGATGCCGGTGGTCGATACGGTCCAGCGCATTGCCGAAGCGGTCTGGCCAGCTGCTGGCGCCGATGGGGTGAAGGTGACAACGCCGTTGTCTACGCCAGTGCCCACGCCGGTGGCGAAGGTGAAGGCAACCACGCCAGCATTAACCGTTGCCGAAGCGACTTCCTTGGTTGCGGTGAAGTTGTTGGCAGCTGGGATGCCGTTGGCGCCGTTGGTGCAACCGGAAGCGTCGCCGCCGGCTTCTTGTGCGCACAGTGCTACTGCGGTCTTCAGCGAGTCAACAGCCGACAGGGCGTTGGCCACTTTGGCTTTCACGGTGTAGTCGCTGTATGCAGGAATAGCAACAGCGGCCAGAATACCGATAATGGCCACAACGATCATCAGTTCGATCAGGGTGAAGCCGGCCTGTGCTTGCTTCTGGATGCGTTTCATGGATTTCATTTTGCTACTCCTCGTTAAAAAACTAAAAAATTAGGTGGGACACCTTGGTATGAGCAATTGGCGTGCCAGCCTATTTTTTAAGCAAAATGAACCGGAAACGGGGTAAAACTGCCATTTTTTGTCGCTGGACCTGACTTTTCTTGTCATTCCATGCGACGCAATTTGTCACTGCGACAAAAATTGTCAGTTCGACCTGACAAAAATTGTCAGGCGATGCGGAAGGCCATCTGCGTACCGCTGAGGTCGATCAGGTCGCCATGCTTGAGCAGCACGGGCTGTTTGCCGATGGGTTCGCCATTGAGCAGGGGCGCCAGATCGCCCTCCACATGGGAAATAGTGTAGGCCTCCGGGCTGCGGTTGATCACCACCACTTGCACCTTGGGCCGGCCCAGCGTGGTCAGCGGCTTGCTGAGCGCCATCTGCTTGCCCGCATTGGCCCCGTTCAGCACCTCGATATGGGCCAGCACCGGCTCGGCCGCCGCCGCGGCGGCCAGTGGACGGATACCGTCGGCCACGAATTCGACCTGGAACTTGGCCATCTTGATCTTGTCCTGGTGCTGCAGGAAATGCTTGCCGATACGGTGGCCGTTAACAAACGTGCCATTTGTGCTGTGCAGGTCTTCCAGGAAGGAGTCGTCGAGAATGGTCGTGATCAGGGCGTGCTCGCCACTCACGGCAGGATGGCTGAGCACAATATCGTTGTGGGCATGGCGGCCGATGGTCATGCGCTCCTTGCTCAGCTGCACCTGCTGCTCGACCTCGCCATCCCGCGATATGATGATCTTCGCCAATCTGTTCTCCGCCTGGGTAAAAAAATGGAGGACCCGCAGGTCCCCCATTATTATTCCACAAAGAATGTGAAATAGATTACAGCATGGCCTTCAGCAGGCGAGCCATTTCGGATGGGTTCTTGGTGGCTTTGATGCCGCACTCTTCCATGATGTCCAGCTTGGCTTGCGCGGTGTCGGCGCCGCCCGAGATCAGCGCGCCGGCGTGGCCCATGCGCTTGCCCGGAGGAGCGGTAACACCGGCGATGAAGCCAACCACTGGCTTCTTCATGTTGTCCTTGACCCAACGTGCAGCGTTGGCTTCGTCCGGACCGCCGATTTCGCCGATCATGATGACCGCGTCGGTATCAGGATCTTCGTTGAACATGCGCATCACGTCGATGTGCTTCAGACCGTTGATTGGGTCGCCGCCGATACCAACTGCCGACGACTGGCCCAGGCCCAGGGCGGTCAGCTGACCAACCGCTTCGTAGGTCAGGGTGCCCGAACGGGAAACCACGCCGATACGGCCCTTCTTGTGGATGTGGCCTGGCATGATGCCGATCTTGATTTCGTCAGGGGTGATCAGGCCTGGGCAGTTCGGGCCCAGCAGCAGGGTCTTGGAACCGGCTTTAGCCATGCGATCCTTGATTTCCATCATGTCGCGGACAGGGATGCCTTCGGTGATGCAGATGGCCAGTTCCAGTTCGGCTTCCACGGCTTCCCAGATCGCGGCGGCGGCGCCTGCTGGCGGCACGTAGATCACGGAAACGGTAGCGCCGGTGTTCGAGGCGGCTTCCTTCACCGAACCGAAAATTGGAATGCCTTCGAAGTCTTCGCCGGCTTTCTTCGGGTTCACGCCAGCAACGAAGGCGTTCTTGCCGTTTGCGTATTCGCGGCACATGCGGGTGTGGAACTGGCCGGTCTTGCCGGTGATACCCTGGGTGATGACTTTAGTGTCTTTGTTGATCAGAATAGACATGTTGGTTCCTTAATTATTTACCTGCAGCGGCGGCAACAACGCTCTTGGCTGCGTCTTCCATGGTGTCGGCGGAGATGATCGGCAGGCCGGAGTCAGCCAGCATCTTCTTGCCCAGATCTTCGTTGGTGCCCTTCATGCGCACGACCAGCGGTACCTGCAGGGACACGGCCTTCGATGCGGTGATCACGCCTTCGGCGATCACGTCGCAACGCATGATGCCGCCGAAGATGTTCACCAGGATGGCTTTCAGGCCTGGGTTCTTCAGCATGATCTTGAAGGCTTCGGTTACTTTCTCAGCCGTTGCGCCACCGCCCACGTCGAGGAAGTTGGCTGGCTCGCCGCCGAACAGCTTGATGGTGTCCATGGTGGCCATGGCCAGGCCGGCGCCGTTCACCAGGCAGCCGATGTTGCCATCGAGGGAGATGTAGGCCAGGTCGAATTTCGATGCTTCGACTTCAGCTGGATCTTCTTCGTCCAGGTCGCGGTAAGCAACGATTTCCGGGTGACGGAACAGGGCGTTCGCGTCGAAGTTGAACTTGGCGTCCAGAGCGATGACTTTGCCCGAACCGGTCAGGATCAGTGGGTTGATTTCGGCCAGCGATGCGTCGGTTTCCCAGTAGGCTTTGTACAGGCCCTTCAGGTTGGTGACGGCGTCGGCGATCGAACCTTCTGGCACGCCGATCTTGGCGGCGATGCCGGCGGCTTCAGCGTCGGTCAGGCCGACGGCTGGATCGATGGCGATCGAGTGGATCTTTTCCGGGTGCGATTCAGCGACTTCTTCGATGTCCATGCCGCCTTCCGACGAGGCCATCAGCACAACGCGCTGGGTAACACGGTCGGTCACCAGGGAAACATACAGTTCCTTCTTGATGTCGGCGCCTTCTTCGATCAGCAGGCGGCGAACTTTCTGGCCTTCAGGACCGGTCTGGTGGGTTACCAGCTGCATGCCCATGATCTGGTCCGAGTATTCCTTGACCTGCTCCGGCGACTTGGCCACTTTCACGCCGCCGCCTTTGCCACGGCCACCGGCGTGGATCTGTGCCTTCACAACCCAGACTGGGCCGCCCAAGGTTTCGGCAGCTTTGACTGCCTCTTCAACGGACATGCACGGAATACCGCGCGGAACCGTCACTCCGAACTTTCGGAGGATTTCTTTGCCTTGATACTCATGGATTTTCATGCTGGCTTCCCTTCTGATGCTGATGTGTAAAAATCAGGTTATGTTGCAAAAAAATGAAACGGTGGAGAAAACAGGTACTGCTATGCGCTAGGCCGCCACAGGCTTGGCTACCCAACGCGGGTAAAACTGGGCCACGGCGCCGCCGTCGGTGCGCAGCGCATGGCATTTGTCGAGCTGGAATGGCTTCTGCGTGGCGGTGGCCGCGCTGTCGCTGGCCGCGTCATTGGTGGCCCACACGTCGTTGGCGAAGGCTTGCACGGCGGCCGTGGGCAGAACCTGCGCCAGCTCGCTCAAATGGGTGCAGCCCGCCGTGTCGGCGAGGCGCTGCTTGATCTCGTGGCGAAAACCCTTCAGCAGGTTCAAGCCCACCAGCTGCTGGTAGGCGGGGCCGATGGTGTCGCAGAAACCGGGATAAGGGACGGCGTCGGACACGGCCTCGACCGCCACAATAGTCATTTGCAGGTCGATGGTCAGGCGCAGGGACAGGTCGTGCAGAAAAGTCCCGCCAGCGCGCGGGCCGGAGGCCAGCACAGTGTCATTGACTTTGGTGTCGGTGATACGGGCGTCAAGATCCCACAGGCCGTCGTCGCGCGCGTACGCTTGGACGGCAATTGCGCGCGTGTGCCGCAGCGCACGTCGGGAAACTGGAGTTGACAGGGACATAGAACAAAGCCGCTTACAGGCGGCTGAAAATAGTTAGCAGCAACGTGTTCAACACATAATGTTCGCAGCTTCTACGAACACAGACCGCACCTGCGGCGCTGCAAAAACCCCAAAAGTGTAGCATACCCCGCCCTCAGTTGCGCCAAAACATGAGATTTCCTGCGCCAAAACGAGGATATGAGATATTTCTGGCAATGAAAACTGCCAGGAAGGGATAGCGTTTTTACTATTTCTTTGTATGGAGGAAATGTTGCCTGCTGCGCTGCGACAGCCTAGACATCCTCGTCTTCCGGCGCCCCGCGCAGGGCCGCCTGGACGGCGCGCTGGGAAAAGCCGCGCTGGATGAGGAAGCGCATCTGTTTGTTGCGCTCCTGCACATCGGCCGCCACCGTGCCGAACTTGCGCTGCCAGATATCGCAGCAGCGCTGGACCTCGTCCCCGGCCAGACCGGCCTTCAGTTCGGCCAGGGCTTCGCCGCCCACGCCGTGGCTTTGCAGCTCGGCCACGATGCGGCTGTTGCCGTAGCGGGCCGCGCGGCGGTGAATCAGCGATTCGGAAAAGCGTTCCTGCGACAACCAATTATTCTTTTCCAAAAAATCGAGGAGGGCTTCGACGTCATCGCCCTCCTCCACGTAGCGGGCCAGCTTGCGGCCCAGCTCCAGACGGCTGTGCTCGCGCAAGGAGAGAAAGCGTAGTGCCCGCGCTTTCAGACTCGGTTGCGGCGCAGCCATGATGGATTACGCCGCGTCCTGCTCGCCCGCCTTCAGCTTGACGACCTTGCCGTCATTGGCCAGCGGCGGCAGTGCGCGCACGCCCAGCGATTCGCGCACCTTGTTTTCGATTTCCCAGGCCAGCTCCGGACGCTCCTGCAGGAACAGGCGGGCATTGTCCTTGCCCTGGCCCACGCGTTCGCCGTTATAGCTGTACCAGGAACCCGATTTCTCCACGATCTTGGCTTCCACGCCCAGGTCCAGGATCTCGCCTTCGCGCGAGGTGCCGGCGCCGTAGAGGATGTCGAAGTGGGCTTCCTTGAACGGTGGCGCGATCTTGTTCTTGACCACTTTGACCTTGGTTTCGTTGCCGATCACCTCGTCGCCCGACTTGATCGAGCCGGTGCGGCGGATATCCAGGCGCACGGAGGCGTAGAACTTCAGCGCGTTGCCGCCGGTGGTGGTTTCCGGCGAACCGAACATGACGCCGATCTTCATACGGATCTGGTTAATGAAGATCACCAGGGTGTTGGTGCGGTTGATGGAGCCGGTCAGCTTGCGCAGGGCCTGCGACATCAGGCGGGCCTGCAGGCCCGGCAGGGCGTCGCCCATATCGCCTTCGATCTCGGCGCGAGGGGTCAGGGCCGCCACCGAGTCCACCACCACCATGTCGACCGAGCCGGAGCGCACCAGGGCGTCGCAGATTTCCAGCGCCTGTTCGCCCGTGTCCGGCTGCGAGATCAGCAGCTCGTGCAGGTTCACGCCCAGCTTTTGCGCATAGCCCACGTCCAGCGCGTGCTCGGCGTCGATGAAGGCGCAGGTGCCGCCCAGTTTTTGCATTTCTGCAATAGTTTGCAGAGTCAGCGTCGTTTTACCGGACGATTCAGGACCGTAGATTTCCACCACGCGGCCGCGCGGCAAGCCGCCGACGCCCAGCGCCACGTCCAGGCCGAGGGAGCCGGTCGAGACGACCTGCACTTCTTCCATCGGCGCGCTGGAGTCCATGCGCATCACGGAACCCTTGCCAAATTGCTTTTCAATCTGTGCCAGTGCGGCGGCCAGGGCCTTGGCTTTTTCGGATGCGGGTACTGCGCCTTTTTTATCGTCCATAATGTTCTTTCAGCCGGGGTGGGGTTGGAATACAGGTGATACTGTATAAAAAAACAGTGCTTATTGCAAGCTAGATTTGAAGGAAAGTTTGAAATAGATCAAACTAGGTCCTGTTGTGAGAATTAAAACAAGGCTTGCCGCCCAGGAGACTTTCAAATGCGTATTTTACTAGCCGAGGATGACGGCGTGCTGGCGGACGGCCTCACCCGCTCGCTGCGCCAGTCCGGCTACGCCATCGACTGCGTCAAGAACGGACAGGAGGCCGACACCGCCCTCTCCACCCAGGAATTCGACCTGCTGATCCTCGACCTGGGCCTGCCCAGGCTGTCCGGACTGGAAGTGCTGCGCCGCCTGCGCGCGCGCGGCTCCCTGCTGCCGGTGCTGATCCTGACGGCCGCCGACTCCATCGAGCAGCGCGTCAACGGCCTCGACCTGGGCGCCGACGATTACATGGCCAAGCCCTTCGCCCTGTCCGAGCTGGAGGCGCGGGTGCGCGCCCTGACCCGGCGCGGCGCGGGCGGCGGCGGCGCCATCGTGCGCCACGGCCCGCTGAGCTACGACCAGGTGGGCCGCAGCGCCTATATCAACGAGCAGATGCTGGACCTGTCGGCGCGCGAACTGGGCCTGCTGGAGATCCTGCTGGCGCGCACGGGCCGCCTCGTGTCGAAAGAGCAGCTGGTGGACCACCTGTGCGAATGGGGCGAGGAAGTCAGCAACAACGCCATCGAGGTCTATGTGCACCGGCTGCGCAAGAAGATCGAAGTGGGCGGCATCCGTATCGCCACCGTGCGCGGCCTGGGCTACTGCCTGGAGAAATTCGCCGATCCGGCAGCGGCGGCGGCAAGCAATAACGCCAAGTGACCCCGCCCATCGCGCCCGACACCGAAGCGGCCTACCAGCCGCCCGCCGCCGAAGAGGACGACGGCATCCAGCATTCGCTGTTCGGCGAAATCCTGGACTGGATGCTGGCGCCCCTGCTGCTGCTCTGGCCCATGAGCATCGCCATCACCTACCTGGTGGCCAAGTCCATCGCCAACCAGCCCTTCGACCACGCGCTGGAAGACAGCGTGACCGTGCTGGCGCAGCAGGTGCGTCCCGCCGACGGACAGCTGATCAAGCGCCTGCCCGGCTCCGCCCGCGACATCCTGCGCGCCGACGACGTGGACAACGTGTACTTCCAGATCGTCGACGCCCACGGCGACTACGTGGACGGCGACCGCGACCTGCCCGCTCCGCCGGAAGAAGACCGCTTCCGCGCCGGCAGCGTCCACTTCCGCAGCGATAATATGCACGGCACGGCGGTGCGCGTGGCCTACGCCTACGTCAAGATGGCGCAGGACGACAGCGACGACGCGCCGCAAGCCCTGGTGCAGGTGGCGGAGACGCTGGAAAAACGCGCCCAGCTGGCCAACGCCATCATCAAGGGCGTGATCCTGCCCCAGTTCATCGTGCTGCCCGTGGTGCTGGCCCTGGTCTGGTTCGCCCTGGCGCGGGGACTGTCGCCGCTGGCCCAGCTGCAGGAGCGTATCCGCGCCCGCGGCTCGGACGACCTCAGTCCCATCGAGCCGCGCCAGGTGCCGGAAGAGATTTCACCCCTGGTCACCTCGCTGAACGAGATGCTGGCCCGCCTCTCGCTGTCCATCGACATGCAGAAGCGCTTCATCGCCGACGCCGCGCACCAGATGAAAACCCCGCTGGCCGGCATGCGCACCCAGTCCGAGCTGGCCCTGCGCCAGACCGACCAGGGCGAAATCCACCGTTCGCTGGAACAGCTGGCGAAAAGCTCGGAGGCGGCCACGCGCCTGGTCAACCAGCTGCTGGCACTGGCCCGCGCCGAGCACCAGCCGCAGGCCGGCACGGCGCAGCTGCCGCTGGACCTGGGCGAGCTGGCGCGTAGCGCCGTCAAGGACTGGGTCTCCGCCTCCTTCACCCAGCGCATCGACCTGGGTTACGAAGCGCCCGCCGCGCAGGTGGACATCGCCGGCAATCCCACCATGCTGCGCGAGATGCTGTCCAACCTGATCGACAACGCCCTGCGCTACACGCCCGCCGGCGGCAGCGTCACCGTGCGCGTGCGGCTTGATGACAGCGGCGAGCGCGCCCTGCTGGAAGTGGAGGACACGGGACCCGGCATCGCGCCCGCCGAACGCGCGCGCGTGTTCGAACGCTTCTACCGCATCCTGGGCAGCAGCGCCGACGGCAGCGGCCTGGGACTGGCCATCGTGCGCGAGATCGCCCAGCAGCACAACGCCGAAGTCGACATCTTCAACAATCCGCGCGCCGTCCAGCACGCGAAGCTGCCGGGAAGCCTGTTCCGCGTCAGCTTCCCGCTGCCGCCGCGCCCACTGGAAGCGGACGAGGAGCCGCCGCACTATGGATGACACCCAGCGCCAGCAGCACTGGCAACGCACCCGCCGCATGACCGCCTGGCTGCTCGTGCTGTGGCTGGCCACCGGCTTCTGCGCCGCCTTCTTCGCCCGCGAGCTGGCCGGACTGACCATCTTCGGCTGGCCCCTGTCCTTCTATCTGGCGGCGCAGGGCGCGTCCCTGGTCTACCTGGCCATCATCGCCGTCTACGCCTGGCGCATGCGGCGGCTGGACCGCGCCGCGGGAGGCCGGCCATGAAGCAGCGCAGCTTCTTCCAGCGCCTGAGCGAATACTATCTGCTGTTCACGGCCGGCTTCGCCGCCTTCCTCATCGCGCTCACGGCGCTGGAAAAGGAAGGCATGCCGCGCGTGTGGATCGGCTACCTGTTCATGTTCGCCACTATCGTGCTGTATGCCTCGATCGGCGTCATCAGCCGCACGTCGAATGTGCTCGAATACTATGTGGCGGGACGGCGCGTACCCGCCCTGTTCAACGGCATGGCCACGGCGGCCGACTGGATTTCCGCCGCCAGCTTCATCAGCCTGGCGGGCGGCCTGTATCTGCACGGCTTCGACGGACTGGCCTACATCATGGGCTGGACCGGCGGCTACTGCCTGGTGGCGCTGCTGATCGCGCCCTATCTGCGCAAGTTCGCCCAGTACACGATTCCCGACTTCCTCGCCGCCCGCTACGGCGGCGGCGACGGCAACACGGCGGGCGGACGCCTGGTGCGCCTGTTCGCCGTGGCGGCCACCATCTCCGTTTCCTTCATCTACGTGGTGGCGCAGATCTACGCCGTGGGCCTGATCGCCTCGCGCTTCACGGGCGTCGATTTCTCGGTCGGCATCTTCCTCGGCCTGGCCAGCATTCTGGTCTGCTCCTTCCTCGGCGGCATGCGCGCCATCACCTGGACCCAGGTGGCGCAATACATCATCATCCTCGTTGCCTTCCTCATGCCGGCCGTCTGGCTGTCGGTCAAGCACAGCGTCAATCCCATTCCGCAGCTGGCCTACGGCGCCCTGCTGCCCAAGCTGAGCGCGCGCGAGGCCGTGCTGCAGAAGGACCCGCGCGAAGTGGAAGTGCGCGCCATCTTCCGCCAGCGCGCCGCCGAATACGAGGCGCGCCTGAAAGCCCTGCCCGCGTCGTGGGAAGCGGGCCGCGTGGAAGCCCAGCGCAAGCTGGACAGCGCCCGCCAGCATAACGCCTCGCTGCTGGAGATCCGCGGCGCCGAGCGGGCCCTGATCTCCTATCCCAAAGACGCCGACGAAGCGGCCCGCCAGTGGAGCGAGGCGCGCGACCAGAACCTGGCGCGGGCCGAACCGATCACGCCGCACGCCACGCCCTATCCCGGCGAGCGCGAACAGTCCGACATCAAGCGCAACAACTTCCTCGCCCTCGTCTTCTGCCTGATGCTGGGCACGGCCGCCCTGCCGCACATCCTGATGCGCTCCTACACCACGCCGTCCGTGCACCAGTCGCGCGTGTCCGTGTTCTGGACCCTGTTCTTCATCCTGCTGATCTACCTCACCATTCCCGCCCTGGCCGTGCTGGCCAAGTACGACATCTACAGCTCCCTCGTGGGCAGCGATTTCGCCCACCTGCCCAACTGGGTGTCCTACTGGTCCAATGTGGACAAGGTCAATCCCCTGTTCAGCATCAGCGACATCAACCACGACGGCGTGGTGCAGCTGAGCGAAATCGCCATCGACGCCGACGTGCTGGTGCTGGCCACGCCGGAAATCGCCGGCCTGCCCTATGTGGTGTCCGGCCTGGTGGCGGCGGGCGGGCTGGCGGCGGCCCTGTCGACGGCGGACGGCCTGCTGCTGGCCATCTCCAACGCCCTGTCGCACGACATCTACTTCAAGCTGGTCGATCCCACCGCCTCCACCCAGAAGCGGGTGACGATCTCCAAGCTGCTGCTGCTGGCCGTGGCCTTCATCGCCGCCTACGCCGCCTCGCAAAAGCCGGGCGACATCCTGTCGCTGGTGGGCGCCGCCTTCTCGCTTGCCGCCTCGACCCTGTTCCCCTGCCTGGTGCTGGGCGTGTTCTGGAAGCGCGTCAACCACTACGGCGCGCTGGCGGGCATGCTGGCCGGCTTCAGCGTCTGCGTCTACTACATGCTGCACACCAGCCCCGTGCTGGGCGGCAGCCCGGCGGCGCAATGGCTGCACATCGCGCCCATTTCGGCCGGCATCTTCGGCGTGCCGGCGGGACTGCTGACGATGGCCGTCGTCAGCCTGCTCACGCCGGCGCCGGACGCCCGCACGCGCGCCCTGGTCGACTATATCCGGGCGCCCGAATGATAGTAACTGTACAAAGTTGGTGCTATTCTATGAAATTGCAAAATTCACAAAGTTCCTTTCATGCGAATTCCCACCGCCAGGCGCCTGCTCTCGTTGTCAACCCTGCTGGCGGCGCTGGCCGGCCTTGGCGCCCACGCAGCACCGCCGCCGACTGAAGCCTTCTTCGACAACCCCACCTTCACCGGCGCCCTGCTCTCGCCCAGCGGCAAATACCTGGCCGTGCGCGTGGGCGGCAAGGACATGCGCGACCGCCTCGGCGTGCTGGAGCTGGACAGCGGCAAGATCGCCATCGTCGGCAGCTTTGCCGACGCCGACATCGGCAACTTCGCCTGGGTCAATGACGAGCGCCTGACCTTCAGCACCACCGACCGCCAGCTCGGCGAGGGCGACCGGACATACGGCCCCGGCCTGTACGCCATCAACCGCGACGGCAAGGACTTCCGCCAGCTGGTCAAGCGCGCCAACAACTTCATCACGGTGAGTGACGGCATCAGCCACGACGTGCTGCCCTGGAATACCTTCCTCCTGGGGCAAAACGCCGGCCAGAACAGCGACTACGTCTATGTCGTCCATCCCACCATAGCCGGACCGGGACAGATTTCCTATGTCGACCTGCAGCGCCTGAACACGAGGAACGGCCGCGTGATCAGCGTCAGCCGTCCCGGCGACAGCCGCAGCTGGATGCTCGACAATAGCGGCCAGCCGCGCCTGACGATCACGGTGGACAAGGGCGTCAGCACCATCCAGTACCTCGATCCGGCCAGCCAGGAGTGGCGCAAGCTGACCAGCTACAACACCTTCATCGGCGGCCAGGACTGGTTTGTGCCGCTGGCCTTCGGCCCGGACGGCACCTTCTACGTGATCAGCAGCCGTGGCAAGGACAAGAGCGCCATCCACACCTACGACCTGAAGACCAACACGCTGTCGGCAAAGCCGCTGGTGGAAATCAGCGGCTTCGACTTCCAGGGCTATCTGATCATGGATGAAAACAAGCTGCTGGGCGTGCGCTACTGGGGCGACGCCGAAGACACAGTCTGGTTCGATCCCGCCATGAAGGCCATGCAGGCCGATGTGGACAAGCTGCTGCCCGCCACCGTCAACCTGATCACCCGTCCCACCCGGCCGGAAACGCCGTGGGTGCTGGTAGTCTCCTACTCCGACACCCTGCCGCACACCACCCTGCTCTACAACAGCGAAACAAAAAAACTGCGCAACGTGGGCAGCATCCATCCCGACATCGCGTCCGGGCAGATGGCGCATGAGCGGACCATCCACTACAAGGCGCGCGACGGCCTCGACATCCCCGCCCGGCTGACCGTGCCGCAGGGCGAGGGCAAGAAGCTGCCGCTGGTGCTGCTGGTGCACGGCGGCCCCTATATGCGCGGCGGCAGCTGGGGCTGGGACGCGGAATCGCAGTTCCTCGCCTCGCGCGGCTACGCCGTGCTGCAGCCGGAATTCCGCGGCAGCACCGGCTTCGGCGTCGCGCATTTCCGCGCCGGCTGGAAGCAATGGGGCTTGAAGATGCAGGACGATATCGCCGACGGCGCCAGGTGGGCCATCGCGCAAGGCATCGCCGACCCCAAACGCATCTGCATCGCGGGCGGCTCCTACGGCGGCTATGCGGCGCTGATGGGCCTGATCAAGGACCCGGACCTGTTCCGCTGCGGCATAGACTGGGCTGGCGTGACCGACATCAACCTGCTGTACGACGGTCACTGGACTTTCACTTCCGACATGCCGGAAGGCTAGAAGCAGTACGGCATGCCGGTGCTGGTGGGCGACCAGGAAAAGGATGCCGAGCAGCTGAAGGCCACTTCGCCCCTGCTGCAGGCCGCGCGCATCAAGCAGCCGCTGCTGCTGGCCTATGGCGGTTCCGACCACCGCGTGCCGCTCTACCACGGCAGCAAGTTCTACAAGGCCGTCAAGGAGACCAATCCCCAGGTCGAATGGGTCGAATACGAAGAGGAAGGCCATAGCTGGGTCCTGCCCAAGAACCGCATCGACTTCTGGAACCGGGTGGAGAAATTCCTGGCGCGGAATATCGGCGACGCGGCGCCAAAATAGGGTAGGCTAGCGGCTGGACCTTTTATGGGAGGTTGCGTATGTCGTCGGGAAAAATTCTGGTCGCACAGGGAGGCGGTCCCACCGCCGTCATCAACCAGTCGCTGGTGGGCGTGGTGCTGGAGGCGCGGCGCTTCCCCAACGTGACGCGCATCTACGGCGCCCTGCACGGCGTGCGCGGCATCGTCAACGAGGAGTTTGTCGACCTGACCCAGGAAACCAGCCATAACCTGGAACTGGTGGCGGCCACACCCTCGTCGGCCCTGGGCTCCACCCGCGACAAGCCGGACGTGGCCTACTGCCAGGAGATTTTCAAGGTCCTGCGGGCGCACGAGATCGAACACTTTTTCTACATCGGCGGCAATGACTCCTCCGACACGGTGCGCATCGTCAGCGAGGAGGCGCGCAAGGCTGGCTATCCCCTGCGCGCCATCCACATCCCCAAGACCATCGACAATGATTTGGTGGGCAATGACCACACTCCCGGCTTCCCTTCGGCGGCGCGCTTCGTGGCCCAGGCTTTTGCGGGCGCGAACCTGGACAACGCCTCCCTCCCCGGCGTGTATGTCGGCGTGGTGATGGGCCGCCACGCGGGCTTTCTGACGGCAGCTTCCGCGCTGGCCAAGAAATTCCCCGACGACGGACCGCACCTGATCTACCTGCCCGAGCGAGTGTTCTCGCTGGAGCAGTTCCTGGCCGATGTGAAGGCGACGTATGAAAAATACGGCCGCTGCGTGATCGCCATCTCCGAAGGCATCCACGACGCCTCGGGCGAAGCCATTGCCTCCCTGCTGGCCAAGGAAGTGGAGCGCGACGCGCATGGCAATGTGCAGCTGTCCGGCACGGGCGCGCTGGCCGACCTGCTGTGCGACGAGATCAAATCGAAGCTGGGCATCAAGCGCGTACGGGGCGATACCTTCGGCTATCTGCAGCGCTCCTTCATCGGCTGCGTGTCCGACGTCGACCAGCGCGAGGCGCGCGAAGTGGGCGAAAGGGCCGTGCAATTTGCCATGTGGGGCAAGCGCGACGGCTCGGTGGCCATCAAGCGCACGGGCGCCTACGCCGTCGACTACGAACTGCTGCCGCTGGAAACGGTGGCTGGCAAGACGCGCGTGATGGAGGACATCTTCATCAGCGCCAGCGGCACCGACGTGACGGACGCCTTCCGCATGTATCTGCGCCCCCTGCTGGGTTCCGGCATGCCCGACGCCTTCCGCCTGCGTCCGGCGCCGGTGGAGAAAATCCTCAAGAAGTAATCAGCTGCTCCAGCGCCAGCGAGGCCGCGCTCTGGTGGCGGTTGCGGTGGCGCAGCAGGAAGAAGGGACGGGGCGGCAGGGCGAACTTCACTTCGCGCAGCGTGCCCGCCGCCAGCTGTTCCGCCGCGACCAGGGCCGACATCACGGCCGCATACGGCCCACAAGCGACCGCCGCCCGCACCGCCTCGTTCGACGGCAATTCCAGCGCCACCTTCAGCTGCGCGGGATCGGCGCCCGCCGCCGCCATCGCGCTTTCGAAGGCCGAGCGCGTGCCCGAGCCCTGTTCGCGCAGTATCCATTCGCCCGCCGCCAGGTCGGCCAGCGCCGGCTTGCGCTTGGCGGCCCATGGATGGTCCGGCGCCACCACCAGCACCATGCGGTCTTCGCAGATCGTCCGCAATGACAGCGACGCATCGTCGATGCCACCCTCGATGAAGCCGATATCGGCCTCCCCCTCCGCCACCGCCTGCGCCACGCTGCGCGTATTGCCCGCCGTAAGTCCAAGTTGTATCTGCGGATAACGCTGGCGAAAACGCACCAGCAGCGGTGGCAGCCAGTAACTGACGATGGTCTGGCTGGCGTGGATGTTCAGCGTGCCGCGCTGCAGCCCGCTCAATTCGGACAGCACCTGTTCCGCGTTGCGCGCCATCGCCAGCGCCGCCTTCGCCTCGGCCAGGAAAATGCGGCCCGCCGCGCTCAATTCGATGCGGCGTCCCACGCGGTCAAACAGGGGCACGTCATAGCGCACCTCCAGCGCGCGGATGGAGGCGCTGACGGCGGCCGGCGTGAGCGCCAGCGCGCCCGCCGCCTGCGTCAGGTGCTGGCGTTCGGCGACGGCGATGAAGATGCGGAGCTGTTCCAGGGTCATTGTTCAATTATATCTAACGAATTCTCAAAAATATATCAATAGACCTAATAAATCGCGTGCCAGATAATTCACTCATCAACCCAACCCTGAAGCGAGGTGCATCATGGAACTGAAAAAACTCTGGCCCGGCCTGCTGCTGTGCGCCGCTGTTACCGCCGCCGCCTTCGGTCTTGAACGTCTGGAAGTACTGGTTTTTCACCGCGCCTGGCTGGAAGGCCTGGTTCTCGCCATCCTGCTCGGCAGCGCGATCCGCACCGTGACGGGCGTCTCGGCGCGCTTTGAGGCGGGCATCCACTTCGGCGCCCACCGCATGCTGGAAACGGCCGTGCTGCTGCTGGGCGCTTCCGTCAGCGCGGGCGCAATCCTGGACAAGGGACCGGCGCTGATCGGCGGCATCGCCGTGCTGGTGGTGATCGCCATCAGCACCAGCTACAGCATCGGCCGCGCCTTCGGCCTGCCCTCGCGCATGGCCCTGCTGATCGCCTGCGGCAATTCGATCTGCGGCAACTCCGCCGTCGCCGCCGTCGCCCCGGCCATTGATGCGGACGGCAAGGATGTCGCCGCCTCCATCGCCTTCACGGCGGTGCTGGGCGTGGTGGTGGTGCTGGTGCTGCCGCTTTTGATGCCCCTGCTGTCGCTGTCGGCCGTGCAGTATGGCGTGTTTGCCGGGCTGACCGTGTACGCCGTGCCCCAGGTGCTGGCCGCCACCAGCGCCGCGCCCATGGCCAGCGCCCATATCGGCACCCTGGTCAAGCTGGTGCGGGTGCTGATGCTGGGTCCCGTGGTGCTGACGCTGTCCCTGCTGGGCCGCGGCAAGGGCGGCGCCCGTCCCCCGCTGTCGCAGATGCTGCCCTGGTTCATCGTCGGCTTCCTGACCCTGATGGTCCTGCGCTCCTTCAGCCTGCTGCCGGTGGCGGTGCTGGAGCCAGCCCACCAGACGGCCAACTTCCTCACCATCCTGTCGATGGCCGCCCTGGGCCTGGGCGTGGACGCCCGCTTCGTCCTCAAAGCCGGCGGCCGCGTGGCCTCGGTGGTGGTGTTCTCCCTGCTGGCCCTGGGCGGCATCAGCCTGGTGCTGATCCACCTGCTGCATGTGGCCTAAATATCATGCCGGATGATTTTCTGGCTGAACACCAGGAAGTCATCCAGATGTTTCTCAATAACGGCAACCGTAATCGGCAGTTGCAGTGCCTGATAGTCGTGCACGGCAATATTCCTGTAACCAACCATGCGCTTCAACGAATCCGCCAGCCCAGCATCAATCCACTCCGCATCGGCCAACAAAGTAAAGACATCGCGTGCGCTTTGCGCGACGCCCAGACATTCCCGCCGGATGACATGCTGCCCAATGGCCAAGACCGCTTCGCAGGCGCGCTGGATATTCAAGATTGCCGCGTCCTGCCGGGTGTAATCGCCTGCAAAGCTGGTCGGCCCCTTGCGATATTCTTCACGCGCACGGGCAACGCAGTGTTCGATAGCGGCCGCCTTGTTGATGACGATATCATCCACCATACACGCTCCCCCTCTGCTCAATATCGGCCAAGAGGCCGGCGCGGGCCTCATCCAGAGCTGTTTTTTCGCACAGTATGAATGTTTCGTACAATGCAGCACGAGAATCTTTCGACCACAGGCGGCGGCCGACGGTAATGATCTGATATTGCATGACCGTGGACGCGATTCGCAAGTCGATCAAGTCCACATCGCAGCCTGCCTTGCTAGCCAACTCCTCGCCTACCTCCCAGGTCACGAGCGGCGCCAGGCTACCCTCAATGAGCACAGCCAGATCGAGATCGCTATCCCGCCTGGCATGTCCCGTCGCCCGGCTGCCAAACAGATACACGGCCAGCAGCGTGGGCAGCCGCTCGCGCAGCGCTGTCACTATATCCTGTTCGGAAATGTTCACGTCAGCCCCCCTTGGACATCAGCTTACACCACCGGCCCAAAAAAAAACGGACCACCGCAGTGATCCGTTTTATGCTGGCAAACCCGCCGCTTACTTAACGATAGTCTGATGCTCGTCGCCCACGCGGGCGCGGATCTTGCCGATGGTGTAGACGGTTTCACCGGCGGCCGTCAGCTGGGCCTTGGCCTTCTCCGCGTCGGCGGCGGAGACGATCACCGTCATGCCGATACCGCAGTTGAACACGCGGTGCATTTCAGCGTCGGCCACGCCGCCGTGCTGCTGCAGCCACTGGAACAGGGGCGGCATGGTCCACGATTTCGAGTCCAGCTCGGCCACCAGGCTAGGCTGCAGCACGCGCGGAATGTTTTCCACCAGACCGCCGCCCGTGATGTGCACCATGCCCTTCACTTCCATCGATTCCATCAGCGCCAGCAGCGGCTTGACGTAGATGCGGGTCGGGGCCATCAGCACGTCGGACAGCTTGCGGCCGTGGAAATCGCCTTCCAGGTCAGGCTTGGACACTTCGATAATCTTGCGCACCAGCGAATAGCCGTTCGAGTGCACGCCCGACGAGGCCAGGCCCAGCACCACGTCGCCTTCAACGATCTTGGTGCCGTCGATGATCTTCGACTTTTCCACGGCGCCCACGGCGAAACCGGCCAGGTCGTACTCGCCGGCCGGGTACATGCTCGGCATTTCCGCCGTCTCGCCGCCGATCAGCGCGCAGCCAGCCTGTTCGCAGCCCTGGGCGATGCCCTTGATGACGGAAGTCGCGGTCGGCACGTCCAGCTTGCCGCAGGCGAAGTAGTCGAGGAAGAACAGCGGCTCGGCGCCCTGCACCAGGATGTCGTTGACGCTCATGGCCACCAGGTCGATGCCCACCGTGTCATGGCGGTTCAGCTCGAAAGCCAGCTTGAGCTTGGTGCCCACGCCGTCCGTGCCCGACACCAGCACCGGCTCCTTGTACTTCTTGCTGATCTCGAACAGCGCGCCGAAACCGCCCAGTCCGCCCATCACGCCTTCGCGCATGGTGCGCTTGGCAAACGGCTTGATTGCTTCAACTAAGGCATCACCCGCGTCGATGTCGACGCCGGCGTCACGGTAGGACAGGGAAACATTAGAAGTTTGGCTCATGGTGTAATTCGCAGCGGAGGCGGTAAAATAGAAGGCGGAGACCTGCTTATTGACTATTTCGGGCCAAATCTTATGAATTCAGGCCCAAAAATGCGATAAAACGCGCAACAATCCGGTCGATCCGCTATTTTATCAAAATGCCCCGTCCAGCAGCCTTTTTTAACCATCAATCTCTGAATTCATGCCATTTCCCCTCACTGTAGAACAAAAGCAAACGGCATTTTGGATTGCAGTCTGGGCGGCATTCTTCTTCCTGCTGGTCACTTTGGGGCCGATTCTGACCCCGTTCCTGGCGGCCGCCATCCTCGCCTACGGACTCAACCCCAGCGTCGACTACCTGTCCCGCGCCCGCGTCAGCCGCCTGAAAGTGCCGCGCTCGCTGGCCGTGGTGGTGATCGTCCTGCTGTTTTTCGCCGCCATCGCCACCCTGGGCCTGATCGTCGTGCCCGTGCTGCAGAAGGAAGTGCCTATGCTGCAGGCGCAGATCCCCGCCTTCCTGGCCAAGCTCAACGACACCCTCGGCCCGCGCCTGCGCGACATGGGCATCCGTGTGCGCCTGGACAGCGCCGGCATCCGTACCATCGTGGCCAAGCAGATGGCCACCAGCGGCGACGAGATCTGGTCCGCCGTGCTGGCCTCGGCCAAGGTGGGCGGCACGGCGGTGCTGGGCTGGCTGGCCACGGCCCTGCTGATTCCCGTCGTCCTGTTCTATCTGCTGCTGGACTGGCACCAGGTCGTGGCCCGCATCGCCGGCGCCGTGCCGCGCCGCTGGATCGGCTCCGTCGCCGGCATGGCGCGCGAGGTGGACAGCCTGCTGGGCCAGTACCTGCGCGGCCAGCTGCTGGTGATGGTGGTGCTGGCCGTGTACTACTCTGCCGGACTGTCCATCGCCGGCTTCGACGTCGCCCTGCCGGTGGGGATCATCACCGGCCTGCTGGTGTTCATCCCTTATCTCGGCTTCGGCCTGGGCCTGGTGCTGGCCCTGATCGCCGCCGTGCTGCAATTCTCCGACTGGAGCGGCCTGGTGGCGGTGGCCGTGATCTATGGCTGCGGCCAGGTCATCGAGGGCTTCTTCCTCACGCCGCGCCTGGTGGGCGAGCGCATCGGCCTCAATCCGCTGGCCGTGATCTTCGCATTACTGGCCTTTGGCCAGCTGTTCGGCTTCGTCGGCGTGCTGCTCGCGCTGCCCGCGTCGGCCGTGCTGATGGTCGCTTTCAAGCACTTGCGCCGCCACTACCTTGACAGCACCTTCTATAATGCGTGATGTGATGCAGAAAACGGTGATCAAATCTTCATGAAGCAGCTGCTGCTCGATCTAGGCACGGAGCCAACGCACAGCCTCGACTCCTTCGAGGTGGGCCAGAACGCGGAAGCGTCGGCCCTGATGGCGCAATTTGCCGCGCGCAGCTCGCGCGAGCATTTCGCCTACCTGTGGGGCGAGGCCGGTGTCGGCAAAAGCCACCTGCTGAAAGCCCTGGCCGATACCGTCGGCCCGGAAGGCCTGCGCGCGCGCTATATTTCGCCGTTTTCCATCGAGTCCGAATTCGTTTACTCGCCGGAAGTGGACCTGTACCTGCTGGACGACTGCGAAAAACTGTCGCCCGTGGCCCAGATCGACGCCTTCGCCCTGTTCAACGAGATCCGCGCCAACAACGCCTTCATGGTTTGCAGCGGCGCTGTGGCGCCCGCCGTGCTGCCCGTGCGCGAGGACCTGCGCACGCGCATGGGCTGGGGCCTGATCTACCAGATCCACGGCCTGACCGACGACGAAAAAGTGGCCGCCCTGAACGCCGCCGCCAGCGCCCGCGGCTTGACGCTGTCGCCCGGCGTGCTACCCTACTTGCTGTCGCACTTCCAGCGCGACATGCGGTCGCTGTCGTCCATGCTGGACTCGCTGGACCAATATTCCCTCGAAACCCAACGCCCGATCACGCTGCCGCTGCTGCGGGAGTGGCTACAGGCGGAAGCGAAAGAATGATGAAGCTCGCCCTGTTTGACCTCGACCATACGCTGCTGCCGATCGACTCCGACTACGAGTGGGGCCAGTTCCTGGTGCGCACCGGCGCCGTCGACGCGGCCGCATTCAAGCGCCGCAACGACGAATTCTTCGCCCAGTACCAGGCCGGCACGCTGGACCCGGTGGAGTATCTGGAATTCTCGCTTGGCACCCTGGCCCGCTTCCCGCGCCCGCAGCTGGACGCGATGCAGGCGCAGTACATGGCCGAAGTGATTAGCCCGGCCATCCGTCCGGCCGCGCGCGCGCTGGTGCAGAAGCACCTGGACGCGGGCGACCTGGTGGCCATCGTCACCGCCACCAACCATTTCGTCACCGCGCCCATCGCCAGGGCGCTGGGAGTGGAGCACCTGATCGCCGCCATGCCGGAGCTGGACGCCGACGGCCGTCCGACCGGCAAGCTGCTGGGCACTCCGACCCAGGGCGCGGGCAAGGTCACCCACACCAAGGCCTGGCTGGCCAAGCTGGGACATTCGCTGGACGCCTTCGAATCCAGCCACTTCTACAGCGATTCGCATAACGACATTCCGCTGATGTCGGTCGTTACCCATCCTGTAGCGACCAACGCCAATGCCGCGCTCAAGGCCCACGCCGCCGCGCAAGGCTGGCCATTACTCGAACTATTCAATGATTAAGAAACTCATCCGAAAAATCCTCGGCACCAAGAACAACAAGAGCGGCCGCAGCGGCGACGCCCCGCTGGTGCTGGGCCCAGACCAGCACGGGATCGACCCGAAACTGCTGTCCTCCAACGCTATCCGTGTCACCAGCACCCTGCAGGAAGCGGGCTACGAAGCCTTCGTCGTCGGCGGCGCCGTGCGCGACCTGCTGCTGGGCGTGAAGCCGAAAGACTTCGACATCGCCACCAACGCCACGCCGGAGCAGGTGAAAAAGCTGTTCCGCCGCGCCTTCATCATCGGCAAGCGCTTCCAGATCGTGCACGTCATGTTCGGCCAGGACCTGCTGGAAGTGACCACCTTCCGCGGCACCACCTCGGACAACGCGCCCAAGGATGAACATGGCCGCGTCCTGCGCGACAACACCTTCGGCTCGCAGGCGGAAGACGCGGAACGCCGCGACTTCACCATCAACGCCATGTACTACAACCCTGCCAATCAGCAGGTGCTGGACTACCACGGCGGCATCGAGGATATCCGCGCCAAGACGCTGCGCATCATCGGCCAGCCGGAAGCGCGCTACCGGGAAGACCCGGTGCGCATGCTGCGCGTGGTGCGCTTCGCCGCCAAGCTCAAATTCGGCATCGAGCAGGAGACGGCGGCGCCGATCCGCGTGATGGCGCCGCTGATCAACAACGTTCCCGCCGCGCGCGTGTTCGACGAGATGCTCAAGCTGCTGATGAGCGGCCACGCGCTGGCCTGCCTGCAGCAGCTGCGCAAGGAAGGCCTGCATCACGGCCTGCTGCCGCTGCTGGACGTGGTGCTGGAGCAGCCGCTGGGCGTCAAGTTCGTCACCCTGGCGCTCGATTCGACCGACGCCCGCATCCATGCTGGCAAGACGGTGTCGCCGGGCTTCCTGTTTGCCTCGCTGCTGTGGCACCTGGTGCTGGAGAAGTGGAACGCCTACCGCGCGGCGGGCGAATTCCCGATCCCGGCCCTGCATCTGGCGGCCGACGAAGTGCTCGACTCGCAGACTGAAAAACTGGCCTTGCAGCGCAAGATCGGCTCCGACATGCGCGACATCTGGTCCATGCAACCGCGCTTCGAGCGCCGCCAGGGCAAGGCGCCGTACAAGCTGCTGGAACACCTGCGCTTCCGCGCCGGCTACGACTTCCTGCTGCTGCGCTGCGCCTCGGGCGAGATCGACGCCGAGATGGGCGAATGGTGGACCGCCTTCTACAACGGCGACGAGACCGAGCGCGAACAGCTGGTCAACAACGTGGGCAAGTCCGGCGGCGAGAAACGCAAGCGCCCTCCCCGCCGCGGCAAGCGTGGCGGCAGCGCCGAAGGTGCGGACGGCGACAGCACGGCCGGCGGCCAGGCAGACAGCACTCCTGGCGGCGGCCGCGCCCACGGTGGCAGCGACGACCGCGCCGCCGATGACCGCTATGACGACCGCGCCGACGACTTCGACGACGATGCAGATTTAGATGCGGGTGCCGAGCGCGCCGAAGGCGACGCCCCATCCGGCGACCGTCCGCGCCGCCGTCGCCGCCGCAGTGGCCGCAGCCGTGGCCCACGTAGCGGCGAAGGTGGCGGCAGCAGCGCCGAATAAAGCCAGGCGTTATATGCCACAACCTCGAACCATCGTCGTCATTCCCGCGCAGGCGGGAATCCAATGTCTCTCGCCCGAGCCACAGAATTGGGTTCCCGCCTGCGCGGGAACGACACATCACGCGCTACCGGCATCAACATGAGCACCACGACCGCCGGCATCGCCGTGCCACTGAAAGACGACGCGAGCTTCCCGCTCGCCATCGCCTACATCGGCATCGGCGCCAACCTGGGCGACGCGCGCGCCAACGTGGTCGATGCGCTGGCCCGCCTCCAGCGCCAGCCCGGCTGCACGCTGATGGCGGCGTCCTCGATGTACCGCACCGCCCCAATCGACTCCAGCGGCGACGACTACATCAACGCCGTCGCCCGCATCGCCACCACGCTGGACGCGGAAACGCTGCTGCAAGCCCTGCACGCCATCGAACAAGCGCATGGCCGCGAGCGCCCTTACCGCAACGCTCCGCGCACGCTGGACCTGGACCTGCTGCTATACGCCGACCAGACCATCAGCAGCCCCACGCTGACTGTCCCCCATCCACGCATGCATGAACGCGCCTTTGTGCTGATGCCCCTGCTGGAACTGGCGCCCGGCATCGTCATCCCCGGCCATGGCCCGGCGCAGGAGTGCGCCGCATCGCCAGCAGTGCAGGCGCAAGCCATCGCCCGCCTGGTTACTTCCCAACAAACATAAATCCCACCGCGGCCATGATGCATCCGAAGGCCGCGAAATGGCGCCAGTGCAGCGGCTCGCCCAGCACCGCGACCATGAAAATGCCGAACACGATCAGCGCGATGGCTTCCTGAACGACCTTCAGCTGGCCCGCGCTCCATCCGGTGGCAAACCCGATCCGATTGGCCGGCACCGCCAGGCAGTACTCCACGAACGCGATCCCCCAGCTCACCAGAATCACCGAGAACAGCGGCTTGCTCATGCCGCCTTTCAGATGCCAATACCAAGCGACGGTCATAAAAATATTGGAAGCGGCGAGCAGCAGAACTGTTTGCATGATGTTGGGATCAGTAAGTGTGAATCGAACGATGCCCAACAGTATATCTTCTGTCCGATGTACCCCGCCCGGCGTTACGGTATGCTGAGGGCTGCATCGACCCCAGTCTTTAATCATGTCGCACCTCATCCGAAGGAGCCGCACAATGTTAAACGGGTTCAAATACATCCTCGGCGCCAGCCTGTTGGCCGCCACCGTCCTCACCGCCGCCGTACCGGCTCAAGCCGAGCCCAAACCTTACCCTGCAAGCTTCAAGACCGAGACCATCACCGCCGGCGACGTGGCGCTGTATGTGCGCGTGGGCGGCAGCGGCCCCGCCGTGGTGCTCATCCACGGCTTCGGCGATACGGGCGACATGTGGACGCCACTGGCGGTGGCGCTGGCCAAGGACCACCGGGTGGTCGTGCCCGATCTGCGCGGCCTGGGCCTCTCGTCCAAGCCCGAAGGCGGATACGACAAAAAAACGCAGGCCGGCGATATCCGCGCCATCCTCGACAAGCTTGGCATCGACAAGGCCGACATCGTGGGCCACGACATCGGCACCATGGTCGCCTACGCCTATGCCGCCCGCTATCCCGACAAGACCACCAGGCTGGTGGTGATGGACGCGCCCGTGCCCGGCGTCCCGCCGTGGGAGCAGATTGTGCGCCTGCCCGTACTGTGGCACTTCGACTTCGGCGGCAAGGACGCGCTGCGCCTGGTCCAGGGCCGGGAGCGCATCTACCTCGACCGCTTCTGGAACGACTTCGCCGGCGATCCCGCTAAAGTGGACGAAGCCACGCGCGTCTACTATGCCAAGCTGTATGCCCGGCCGGGCGCCATGAAGGCCTCCTTCGCTCAATTCCAGTCCATTCGCAAGGACGCCGAAGACAATGCGGAATCCGTGAAGAGCAAGCTCACCATGCCCGTCCTCGCCATCGGCGGCGAAAAATCCTTCGGCGCCAACGAGGCCATCGTCATGCGCAACGCGGCCACCAATGTGACGGAACTGGTGGTTCCCGGCGCGGGCCACTGGCTGATGGAAGAGGCGCCGGCGGAGACGATCAAGGCGGTGCAAACCTTCCTCGGCCCTGACTGACGAGGTTTGATCCCGCTCTTATGCGCATCCGGACGGCATGGTAGACTCCACCGATTGTACGGCACTTATTATTAAGGATTCTCCATGTCTGGTTATTTGAAAGGAAACGAGCTGGCAGAAGGCGCCAAGCCTGCTGCCACGCCCGCCCCGGCCAAAGCGGTCGCCACCAAGGCCGTCACCATCCCATCGCTGAACGCGCAGCGCGCGGCGGGTGAAAAGATCGCCATGCTGACCTGCTACGACGCCAGCTTCGCGTCCCTGATGGACCGCTGCGGCGTGGAAGTGCTGCTGATCGGCGACTCGCTGGGCATGGTCTGCAACGGACACACCTCCACCCTGCCCGTCACCGTGGCCGAAATCGCCTACCACACGGCGGCCGTCGCACGCGGCGCCAAGTCCGCCATGGTGCTGGCCGATATGCCCTTCGGCAGCTACGCCACCAAGGAAGACGCCTTCAAGAACGCCGTGCAGCTGATGCAGGCCGGCGCCCACATGGTCAAGATCGAAGGCGGCGCATGGCTGGCCGACACCGTCCGCTTCCTCACCGAGCGCTCGGTTCCCGTCTGCGCCCACCTGGGCCTGACGCCGCAGTCGGTGCACCAGCTGGGCGGCTACAAGGTGCAGGGCAAGACCATTGAAAGCGCCGACCTGCTGAAGTCCGACGCCCTGAAACTGCAGGCCGCCGGCGCCTCGATGGTGGTGCTGGAAGCGATCCCCACCCAGCTGGGCAAGGAAGTGACCGATATGCTGACCATGCCGACCATCGGCATCGGCGCGGGTCCCGACTGCTCCGGCCAGGTGCTGGTGATGCACGACCTGCTGGGCGTCTTCCCCGGCCGCAAAGCGCGCTTCGTGAAGAACTTCATGGAAGGCCAGACCAGCATCGACGCCGCCATCACCGCCTACGTCACCGCCGTCAAAGACGGCAGCTTCCCGGCGCTGGAGCACTGCTTCTAAATCTGAATCCAGGTCGTCTTCAGCTCCGTGTACTTGTCGAAGGCGTGCAGGGATTTGTCGCGGCCATTGCCGGATTGTTTGTAGCCGCCGAAGGGAACTGTGATGTCGTCGCCGTCGTACTGGTTGACGTGCACGGTTCCCGCCCGTAGCGCGCGGGCGGTGCGGATCGCTTTGCTCATGTCAGCGCTCCACACGGCCGCCTGCAGGCCGTAAGGCGTGGCGTTGGCCTGCCGTACTGCCTCGTTCACGTCGGTGAAACTCAGCACCGACAGCACGGGACCGAAGATCTCTTCCTGCGCGATGCGCATCGTGCTGTCCACCTTGTCGAACAGGGTCGGCGCGACGTAGTAGCCGCCCGTCTCCGTCCGCACTTGCTGGCCGCCCGCCAGCAGCTCGGCGCCGGCGTCCTTGCCCGCGTCGATATAGCCCATCACCGTTTTCAGCTGCGTGGCGTCGACAATGGCGCCCATCACCGTCGCCTCGTCCAGCGGATCGCCGGGCTGGAAGCGCGGCACCATGGACAGCGCCTTTTCAATGAAGCGTTCCTTGATCGACTCCTCCACAAACAGGCGCGAAGGCGCGTTGCAGCTTTCTCCCTGGTTGAAGTAGATCGAGCCCACCGCCGCCGATACCGCCGCATCCAGATCCGGACAATCGGCGCAGACGATGTTGGCCGATTTGCCGCCCAACTCAGTCCAGCAGCGCTTGAGGTTCGACTCACCCGCCATCTGCATGATCTTCTTGCCCACGCGGGTGGAGCCGGTAAAGGCGATGCAATCAACGTCCATGTGCAGGGCCAGCGCGCTGCCAGCCTCGTTGCCGTAGCCGGGCACCACGCTGAACACCCCCGCCGGCAGCCCCGCTTCCAGTCCCAGCTCCGCCATGCGCAGCGCCGTCAATGGTGATTTTTCGGACGGCTTGAGCACCACGCTATTGCCGGCTGCCAGCGCCGGCGCGATCTTCCACGCCGCCATAATCATCGGATAATTCCACGGCACGATGCAGCCCACCACACCCACCGGCTCGCGCGTGATCAGAGCCAGCGAATCGGCCGCCGTGGGTGCAATTTCGTCGTAGACCTTGTCGATCGCCTCGCCATACCAGCGCAGGCAGTTGGCGGCGGCTGGCACGTCCACGCTTTGGCTGTACTTGATGGGTTTGCCCATGTCCAGCGTCTCCAGCAGCGCCAGCTCGGCCAGGTTTTTTTGCAGGAGATCGGCGAAGCGAATCAGCACCTTCTTGCGCCGCGCGGGCGCCATGCGCGACCAGCGGCCGTCGTCAAAGGCGGTGCGGGCGGCGGCCACCGCGAGGTCGATGTCGACCGTATCGCAGCGGGCTATCGCGCCCAGTTTGCGGCCATCAATGGGGGAGAAGTTATCGAACTGCTGTTCAGACTTGGACCAGACACGCTGGCCGTTGATGAAGGCACGACCGTCAATCTGCTGCACCAGCGCGCGCTGGTGCCAGAGGGGATTTGCTTCTGCCATATCGGACTCCTGAAAAGGTTAACCCGCTATGGCAGATTCTAGCTCACTCTCCTTTGAAGGCGGCGGCGATTTCCTTCAAACGCCGTCGCTCGGCACGCGCCAGATAAATACTCGACGCGATCACGCCGATCGACACCACCAGGATGGTCAGCGCCGCCACCGCGTTCACGCGCGGGTCCAGGCCCAGGCGCGCGCGGGAGAAGATCACGATCGGCATGGTCGAGGAACCGGGACCGGAGAGGAAGGCCGACAGCACCACGTCATCCAGCGACAAAGTGAAGGTCAGCAGCCACGCCGAGGCCAGCGCCTGCGTGATGTTCGGCAGAGTCACCAGGAAGAACACCTGGCGCGGCTTGCAGCCCAGGTCCATCGCCGCCTCCTCCAACGACTTGTCCATCTCCTGCAAACGCGACTGGATCACCACCGCCGCATAGGCCATGCCCAGCAGCGTATGCCCGATCCAGATGGTCGTAAAGCCCCGCTCCGGGAAGCCGAACATCTTCTGCACCGACACCAGCATCAGCAGCAGCGACAGGCCGATAATCACCTCGGGCATCACCAGCGGCGCGCTGGCCATGCCGGAGAACAGCGTACGCCCGGGGAAGCGGCGATAGCGGTTCAGCACAAAGGCGGCGAAGGTCCCCAGCAGCACCGACGAGCAGGCCGTCAGCACGGCGATCCGCAGCGACAGGCCAAAGCCGGAGATGATCTCCGTATCATTCATCAGCTCCCCGTACCACTTGGTGGAGAAGCCGGCCCACACCATGTCCTGGCGCGACTCGTTAAACGAGAACACCACCAGCACCACGATGGGCAGATAGAGGAAGATGTAGCCGAGCGAGAGCCAGCCGCGCCCGAACCAGCGTTGCAGCGTCGAGGTCATTTGCGGCCTCCTTCGCGTTGTTCGGCCTGATATTTGTTCAGAATCGCCATCGGCACCAGAATCAGCAGGATGACCACGACCGTGACGGAAGACGCCATCGGCCAGTCGTTATTACTAAAGAATTCGTCCCACAGCACATGGCCGATCATCAGCGTTTCCGGGCCGCCCAGCAGTTCGGGAATCACGTATTCGCCCACGGCGGGAATGAACACCAGCATCGAGCCGGCGATGATGCCGGACTTCGACAGCGGCACGGTGATACGCCAGAAAGCCTGCATCGGCGTCGCGCCCAGATCGGCCGCCGCCTCCAGGAAGCGCAGGTCCATCTTCGACAGGTTGGCGAACAACGGCAGGATCATGAATGGCAAATAGGCGTACACCATGCCGATCAGCAGGGAGAACGGCGTATTCATCATGTGCAGCGGCTCGCTGATCCAGCCCAGCGACAGCAGCAGGTGGTTGACGATGCCCTGGTTCGCCAGGATGCCCTTCCACGCATAAATACGCAGCAGGAAGGAGGTCCAGAACGGCAGCATCACCATCATCAGCAGCACGGGACGCAGCGTCGGCTTGGCGCGCGCCATGAAATAGGCGAAGGGATAACCGATCAGCAGGCAGCACACGGTGGTGATCGCGGCGAACTTGATCGAGCTCAGATAAGTCAGACCATACAGGTCATCGGTGGCGATGAACAGGTAGTTGGCGATCTTGGCATGCAGGTTGATCATGCCGTCCGTGTAGGTCAGCAGCGTGCCGAGAGGATGGTCGGGATCGACGTCGCTCAGGCTGATGCGCGCCACGATCAGGAACGGAATCAGGAAGGTGCAGACCAGGAAGACGAACGGCACGCCGATGACAAAGCGGCGGCCCGTGATCCAGCGCAGCGACAGCAAATGGGTGAGGAACTTCATGCGCGGGCCTCAGCGGGTCAGCACGACGGCGTCGGCGCCGTCCCACCATACGAATACACGCTGTTCGCGGCGCAGGCTTTCGTCGTAGCGGCCGGCGTTGGTGCGCGAGACTTTCAGCTCCACGCCGCTGTCCAGGCGCACGACGTAGTGCGTCTCGTTGCCGAAGTAGGCCACCGATGCGATCACACCTTCCACACAGTTGTGGCCATGCTCGTTGGCGTGCACGCGCTGTTCCACGGTGGGCGCTTCCAGCTGCAGCACCATCTTCTCCGGACGAACGGCCACGGTGACATCCATGCCCTCGACGCCGGTGATGCCGTGCGGGACAAAGTGCTTCACTTCCTCGCTGTCGATGACGACGTGATCGTGCTCGTCGATGGTCACGTGGCCGGGGAACAGGTTGACGCTGCCGATGAAGTCCGCCACGAAGCGGCAGTTCGGCGTTTCATAGATTTCGCCCGGCGCGCCGACCTGCAGGATCTGGCCTTCGCTCATGACGGCGATGCGGGTCGCCATGCTCATGGCTTCATCCTGGTCGTGCGTCACCATCACGCAGGTCACGCCGACCTGCTCGATGATGTTCACCAGTTCGATCTGGGTCTGTTCGCGCAGCTTCTTATCCAGGGCGCCCAGCGGTTCGTCCAGCAACAGCAACTGCGGACGCTTGGCCAGCGAACGCGCCAGCGCCACGCGCTGCTGCTGGCCGCCCGACAGCTGGTGCGGCTTGCGCTTGCCGTAGGCCGACAGCTGCACCAGCGCCAGCATCTGGTCCACACGCGTCGCGATTTCCTCTTTCGGCAGGCCGTCGCGGCGCAGGCCGAAGGCGATGTTGTCCCATACCGTCAGGTGCGGGAACAGCGCGTAGGACTGGAACATCATATTGATCGGGCGCTTGTGCGGCGGCACGGCGATGATGTCGCTGCCACCCAGCGTGATCTGGCCGCCGGTCGGCGTCTCGAAGCCGGCCAGCATGCGCAGCAGGGTCGATTTGCCGCAGCCGGAGCTGCCCAGCAGCGCGAAGATTTCACCTTTGTTGATCTCGACCGACACATCGTTCACGGCGCGCACGCCGTCAAAGTCCTTGACCAGATTACGTATCGACAGGAAGGGTGGAGCAATCGTCATATTGGCGAAATAACAAAAATATCAGGATTGACAAAGAAAAGGCGGCTTGCGCCGCCTTTTTTGGAAACCGTGATTATAAATGCAGCGCTTTTGATATGACCAAAAAATGACGCGAATTTAAGCAAAACGCCCCTAAACCCAGCCCCTTTGCTGCAAATCCGCCAACGTCAGGTCCAGGCAGTGGCGGATCAGGCCCACCATTTCGTCGATCTGGGCGCAGGTCATGACCAGCGGCGGCGCGATGATCATGCGCTCGCCCACGGCGCGCATAATGACGCCGTTGTCGAACATATGGCCGCGGCAGACCATGCCGACGGCCCTCACAGGGTCGAAACGCTCGCTGTCGTGGATGCTCTTCCCCTTGCTCTTGACCAGATTCAGGCCCGCCACGAAACCACAGCTTTCCGCCAGCCCGACCAGGGGGTGCTCGGCCAGGGCGGCGAATTTCTGCTTCAGGTAAGGCCCCGTTTCCTGCGCCACGCGCTGGATCAGCCTTTCGCTTTCGATGATCTGCAGGTTTTCCAGCGCCGCCGCGCAGGCCACGGGATGGCCGGAGTAGGTGAAGCCGTGATTGAATTCGCCGCCTTCCTCGATCAGCACTTTCGCCACGCGGTCGCCCACCAGCACCCCGCCCAGCGGCACATAGCCGGAGCTGACGCCCTTGGCGAAGGTGATCAGGTCCGGCTTCAGGCCAAACAGCTCGGAGGCGAACCAGTGTCCCAGGCGCCCGAAGCCAGTAATCACTTCGTCCACGATCAGCAGAATGCCGTATTTTTCGCAGATGCGCTGGATCTCGGGCCAGTAGCTGGCGGGCGGAATCACCACGCCGCCCGCGCCCTGCACCGGCTCGCCGATGAAGGCCGCCACCTTGTCCTTGCCCACTTCGAGGATTTTGTCCTCCAGCCAGGAGGCGGCTTTGAGGCCGAACGCTTGCTCCGTCATGCCAACGCCATCGTCGGCGTAATTGGGCTGGCCGATATGGACGATGCCGGGAATCGGCAAGCCGCCCTGCTCGTGCATGCCGCTCATGCCGCCCAGCGAGGCGCCCGCCATCGTGCTGCCGTGGTAGGCGTTGTGGCGGCTGATGATGACGTGGCGCTCCTTGCAGCCCTTCAGGTCCCAGTAGCGGCGCACCATGCGCACATTGGTGTCGTTGGCTTCCGAACCGGAGCCGGTGAAGAAGACGTGGTTGAATCCGGGCGGTGCAATCTGCGTCAGCCGCGCCGCCAGCTCCACCGCCGGCACATTGGTTGTGTTGAAGAAGCTGTTGTAGAACGGGAGCGTCTGCATCTGCGTGTAGACCGCGTCGGCGATGCTCTTGCGGCCGTAGCCCACGTTCACGCACCACAGGCCGGACATGCCGTCCAAAACCTTGTTGCCCTCCGAATCCCACAGGTAGATGCCCTCGCCGCGCACCATCACGCGTGCGCCCTTCCCGGCCAGCGCCTTGGTGTCGGTGAAGGGGTGCAGGTAGTGCGCCGAATCCTGCCGCCGGATTTCGGCGGTGTCGATCAGTTTGTCCATGGCGCGCTCCTTACACGTGCAGCAGCAGGTGCTCGCGCTCCCACGGGCTGATGACGGTCATGAACTCCAGGTGCTCCAGGTCCTTGATCGCCGCATAGACGTCGATGAAGCGCTCGCCCAGCACGGTGCGCAGCTTGTCCTCCTTGCGCAGCGTGGCCAGCGCTTCCGGCAGGCCTTGCGGCAGCTCGAACGGCAGATCGTAGGCGCTGCCGACCATCGCCTGCGTCGGCTCCAGGTGCTCGATCATGCCCAGGTAGCCGCAAGCCAGTGTGACAGCCAGCGCCAGATAAGGATTGGCGTCGGCGCCGATGATGCGGTTTTCCACGCGCCTGTCCTGCGAACCGGATTCCGGGATGCGGAAGCCAACGGTGCGGTTGTCCACGCCCCACTGGATGTTGATCGGCGCGGCCGAATGGCGCACGATGCGGCGGTAGGAGTTCACATACGGCGCAACGACGGCCATCGCGGACGGCATATAGCGCTGCAGGCCGCCGATGTAGTGCTTGAACAGCGGCGACGGCGAACCGTCCTGGTTGCTGAAGATATTCTGCCGCGTCTTGGCGTCGATCACGCTCTGGTGCACGTGCATGGCCGATCCGGGCTCTCCGGCCATAGGCTTGGCCATGAAGGTGGCGTACATCGAGTGCTTGAGCGCCGCCTCGCGCAAGGTGCGCTTGAAGTAGAAAACCTTGTCCGCCAGGCCCAGTGGATCGCCGTGCAGGAAATTGATCTCCATCTGGCCCGCGCCGATTTCGTGGATCAGCGTATCCACGTCGAGGTTCATCAACTCGCAGTAGTCGTAGATGTCCTCAAACAGCGGGTCGAATTCGTTGACGGCGTCGATGCTGTAGATCTGGCGGCTCGTTTCGGCGCGGCCGCTGCGGCCTGCGGGCGCCTTCAGCGGCAGGTCGGGGTCGATGTTCTTGTCGGTCAGGTAGAACTCCAGCTCTGGCGCCACCACCGGGCACCAGCCCTTGTCCGCATACAGCTTGAGCACGCGCCGCAGCACCGTGCGTGGCGCAAAGTCGACCAACGCGCCGTCGGAAAAATAGCAGTCGTGGATCACCTGCGCCGTTGGATCGGCCGCCCACGGCACCATGGTGATGGTGGTCGGGTCGGCGCGCAGAATCATGTCGCGGTCGATGGAGGAAATGGCGCGGTAATAGGCTGCATCGTCGGTCGGGTAATTGCCCGTTACCGTCATGCCCAGCACCGCTTCCGGAATGCGCATGCCGCGCTCCTGCGTGAATTTGCCGCGCGGGAGAATTTTGCCGCGCGCGACACCCGTCAAGTCGGGGATCAGGCATTCGATTTCCGTGACTCGACGGTCGTTGAGCCACAAATCCATATCGGTATAAGTAAAGTTTTCGCGGATAGCCATGGGACGCTCTCAAAAATCCTGATCATGCGCGGCCAGAAGAGGGCCACGCGCCGGTCAACCGATATGTGAGCGAACCTAAGGGACGCGCCCGTGGCGCAGTTCGGGCCGATGGGCCTGATGCGAGCAGCAGGCGTTGCCGAAGGCACGGAACAGTTTCATCGAATCCGGGTTGGTGGCGAGGTCCCATTCGGGATGCCATTGCACGCCCATGGTGAAGCCCAGCGCGTCGCGCGCGGAGACGGCTTCGATCAGGCCATCGTCGGCCAGCGCTTCGGCCATCAGGCCGTCGGCCAGACGGTCCACGCCCTGGCTGTGCAGGGAATTGACCATGATCGGCGCCGTCCCGCCCAGAATAATGGACAGTTTGCCGCTTTCCGTGGGCGTGACGGGATGCGCGGGGCCGTATTGTTTGTCGAGCGGATCTTCGTAATTTTCGCGGTGATCCATCTTGCCAGGCACCTCCTGCACCGCCTGATGCAGCGTGCCGCCCAGCGCCACATTCAGCTCCTGAAAACCTCGGCAAACGGCAAATAGCGGAATGCCGCGCCGGATGGCGGCACGGATCAGGGGCAATGTGGTGGAATCGCGCGCGGCGTCCAGCGGCAGTACGGGGTTATGCAGCGGTTGACCGTATAAGTCGGCGTGAACGTTGGAGGCGGAACCGGTCAGCATGATGCCGTCCGCCGTCGCCAGCACCGCTTCCAGGTCAGTTTGCACGCCCAGCGCGGGCAGGACCAGCGGCATGCAGCGCGCGCCCGTGACCACGGCGGCCAGGTATTTGTCCTGAACGGTGTGGGCGGGATGTTCGCCTATCTGCCTGGTACAGGCGGGGACGATGACGATGGGGCGGCGCATGGCATTCTCTATCTTGGTGACGATATTCCTGCGTTCGATGTGACCAATTTATCACATTTCGCATTTGATATCATCTGCCTGCGCGGCGCGTGTCTCCGCCAGCAGTTTTTTCAGCTCGGGGACGCAGGAGCCGCAGTTGCCGCCCGCTTTCAGGCAGGCTGTCACCTGGGGCACCGTTTCCAGGCGCTGCGTGCGGATCGCGCCGCAGATCGTGTTGCGGCCGACGCCAAAACAGGAGCAGACAGTCGGTCCGGCATCGACGCCCTTTTCCATCGGCTGGCCCGCGAGCAGGCCGGCGCGGTCTGCGTCGCTCAGCTCGGGCTTGATGAATACGCCGGCCAGCCACGCGCGCGGCGGCATGTCCTGGCGTGGGGAGAGGAACAGACACTGGGCGATGCGCTCGTCCACGATATGCACGGCGCGATAGACGCCTGCGCTGCGGTCTTCGTATTCCAGCCAGTCGGCGTCCGGATCATGCACGCCGAGCAGATTACGCGCCCAGGTGCTGAAATCCTTGATCGTGTTGCGGCCCGCCAGTTCATAGCGCGCAAATTCTCGGCCCTGGATGCGGGTCCAGTGGGCGACGCTATCCAGCACCACCTCGCTGCGGCTGAGAATAAAGCCGTGCCAGGCGACGGGGAAAGGTTCCACCCGCACCGGCGTGTGCTTGAATTCCGGCTCGCCGGAAAGAGGATCTACCACCGGATTGACCAGCGCACCGACGCGCGCATCGGACGCTGTCTGGTTCGACCAGTGAATCGGCACAAACACGCTGCCGCGTGCGATACCGCCGCCATGCTGCACGCGTGCCACCATGGCTCCCCATTCGCTCGTCACGCGCGCCAGCTCGCCCTCACGCACGCCATGCAGCAGGGCGTCGTGAGGATGCAGATCGACGAAGGATTCGGCAATGTGGTCAGCCAGCCTGGCAGAGCGTCCGGTGCGGGTCATCGTATGCCACTGGTCGCGTACGCGGCCCGTGTTGAGGGCCAGCGGATATTCGCCGCCGGTTTTGCTAGAGGGCGCGCGCGGCGCGGTCGGGACAAAACGCGCCTTGCCATCGGCATGGCCAAAGCGACCGTCGCTGAACAGGCGAGTGACGCTGCTCGGCGGCGCTTCGCCCACTCGGTCGCTGCGGACGGGCCATTGCGTCGGCGGCATGCTGTCGTAATCGCGCCGCGTCATGCCGGACAGGCCGGAGATGTCGAACATGCGCGGCACGTCGTCCGCTGTGTTGCGGAAGGCGCTCAGACGAGCGTGCTCGTCGAAGATTTCGTGCGGGTCATCGTAATCGAATCCTGCATAACCCATCTTCTGCGCGAACAGGGAAAGAATCTTCCAGTCCGGCAGCGCCTCGCCTGGAGCCGGCAGAAAGGCACGCTGGCGCGAGATGCGGCGTTCAGAGTTTGTCACCGTTCCGTCCTTTTCGCCCCATCCCAGTGCGGGCAGCAGAACGTGGGCGCAGGCGTTGCTGTCCGTGTTCTGGATGATGTCCGTGGCCACCACCAGTTCGCACTTGGCCAATGCGCGGCGGGCCTGATCCGCATCCGGCAGGCTGACCAGCGGATTGGTGGCGACAATCCATACCGCCTTCACCTTGCCATCTTCAATCGCGCGGAACAGGTCAACCGCCTTCAACCCCGGCTTGTCTGCCATGCGTGGAGAATTCCAGAAGGTTTGCACCACGTCGCGATGCGTTGGCTGGTCCAGATCCATGTGCGCCGCCAGCATATTCGCCAAGCCACCCACTTCGCGGCCGCCCATCGCGTTCGGCTGACCCGTGATGGAGAACGGTCCCATGCCCGGCTTGCCGATCCGGCCGCCGATCAGATGGCAGTTGATGATGCTGTTGGCCTTGTCCGTTCCCGCCGACGACTGGTTGACGCCCATGGAAAACGCCGTAATCACCTTGGCGGTGGCGGCAAACGATTCGTAAAATTCCATCAGCACATCCAGCTCGATGCGGCAGATGCGCGCCACTTCGGCGGGATCGCTGCAATCAGCGTCGGCGACGGCCAGCGCGGCATCGAGGCCGCTGGTATGCGCCTCCACATAGGCCGGATCGACCGCGCCGATGCGGGACAGGTAGCTCAGCAAGCCGTTGAACAGCCACACATCGGTGCCCTGCCAGACCGGCAGATGCAGGTCCGCCAATTCACAGGTGGCCGTGCGGCGCGGGTCGATCACGACCAGCTTCATTTCGGGCCGCAGTTCGCGCGCACGCTGGATACGCTGGAACAGAATCGGATGGCACCACGCCGCATTGGAGCCAACCAGCACCACCATATCCGCCAGCTCCAGATCGTCATAACAGACCGGCACCAGATCTTCGCCAAAGGCGCGCTTGTGCGCCGCCACGGCAGACGACATGCACAACCGCGAATTGGTGTCGATATTGGCGCTGCCAATATAGCCCTTCATCAGCTTATTGGCGACGTAGTAGTCTTCCGTCAGCAATTGACCAGAGACGTAGAAGGCCACCGCATCCGGCCCGTGCTCCGCAATGACGGAACGCCATTTGTCCGCCACCTTGTCCAGCGCCTCGTCCCACGACACGCGCCGCAGCGCGCCATCCTCACGTAGCTGCGGATACAGCAGGCGGCCTTCCATGCCCAGCGTCTCGCCCAGCGCCGAACCCTTTACGCATAGGCGGCCCTTGTTAGCGGGATGAAGTTCATCACCCACGATGGCGACGGAGCCATCCACCTGCGGCGTCGCCTTCACGCCGCAGCCCACGCCGCAATACGCACACGTGGTGCTGACGCCAAGATGGTCTTGAGACAGATTCACAGTCAATTCCTTTAAGCGGCCTGCATGCACAAGGCTTCGCCAAACAGCAGGTTGTGGCGGATAGCGCCGATATCGGCGCGGCGTTGAATCAGATCGAAATACCAAGGACCGTCACGCACATCGCCATACAGCACGGCGCCCGTCAGCCGGTTATCCTTCAGGATGAGGCGCTTGTAGACGCCGCGCCGCGCATCGCGCAGCACCAAGTCTTCGCTGCCTTCGCCGCCGACAAAATCGCCCGCAGAATATAGTTCCACGCCCGTCACCTTGAGTCGCGTCGCCGAAGCCTGCTGCACATAGCGCCGATGTCCAGCGCCAGCCAGGTGAGCGCCGCAGACGCGCGCCTGATCCCAGATCGGCGCCACCAGCCCGAAGGTCGAACCCCGGTGCTGCACGCATTCGCCCACGGCGTAGATGCGCGGATCATAGGTTTGCAGCGTATCGTCCACCACGATGGCGCGTTCGCAGTGCAAACCCGCCTGCTGCGCCAGCGCGATATTCGGACGCACACCCGCCGTCATCACCACCAGATCGGCGGGAATCTCCGAGCCGTCCTTGAAGCGCACGGCCGTAACGCGATCCGGACCGCAGATTTCCGTCGTCTGCGCATTCAGGATGAATTTCAGGCCCTTCGCTTCCAGCGACTTTTGCAGCAGCAGCGCGGCAGGCTTGTCGAGCTGCTGGTTCATCAGAGCATCCATAACATGCACCACGGTGACGTCCATACCCTGCCGCTGCAGGCCGTTGGCCGCCTCCAGCCCGAGCAAGCCGCCGCCGATCACCACCGCATGGCGATGGTTGCGCGCCGCCGCCAGCATGGATTCCACGTCCTGAATATCGCGGAAGGCGATCACACCCGGCAATTGGTGGCCCGGCACGGGAATGATGAAAGGCTTGGAGCCGGTCGCAATCAGCAGCCGGTCGTAGCTCACCTCCAGCCCGGAGCGGGCGCTGACGATGCGCTGGCGGCGGTCGATGTGCTCCACCGGATCGCCCACGTGCAGGGTGATGCCATGCTGCTCGTACCACTCACGCGTATGCAGCATGATGTCGGCGATGCTCTTCTCGCCCGCCAGAACGGGCGATAGCAGGATGCGGTTGTAGTTCCCGTGCGGCTCGGCGCCGAAAACGGTGATGTCGTACAGGTCCGGCGCCAGCTTGTGCAGCTCCTCGACCGTCCGCATGCCGGCCATGCCGTTGCCGATGACGACCAGCGCTGGGCGTTTCATAGCCCGACCCAGACCTTTCCGTCGTCGATACGCGCGGGATAGCTGCGCACCGAATGTTCGGGCGCTTCCAGGCACTCTCCCGTTTGCAGATCGAAGTGCTGCTTGTAAATCGGCGAGGCGACGACGATACGCTCTCCCAAACTGCCTACCAGTCCGCGCGACAGCACGGCGGCATTGGAGTTGGGGTCGTAATTGGCGATGGCGAAGACGCGCGGGCCGTTGTCCTCGACGTGAAATACGGCTATCTGCTCTCCTTCGAGCAGCGCGCAGACGCCCGTGTTGGGCACGATGTCGGCCAGCGCGCAGATAGTGGTCCAGCTGGCGGCTTGTTGGTCGCGATGCATAGTGTTCTCCGGTTCAGGCGGCGTTGGCGATAGGGATGACGCGCTTGCGCTCTTCCACGGTGGCGGGGCGGATCTGGCCCCGCTCCTCCATGAACAGCACGTTCTCGTCGCGCTTGTCGCTGTTGACGAAATGACGGAAGCGCTTGCGCGTTTCAGGATCTTCGACGGCAGCTTTCCATTCGCAGATATAGGTATCGACCACGTTCTGCATATCCGCTTCCAGCTCGGCGGCGATGCCCAGCTTGTCGTCGATGACGACCTGCTTCAGGTAATCGAGGCCGCCTTCCAGGTTGTCGCGCCAGGTGCTGGTACGCTGCAGACGGTCGGCGGTACGGGTGTAGAACATCAGGAAGCGGTCGATGTAGCGCACCAGCGTGGCCTTGTCCAGATCGGAGGCCAGCAATTCGGCATGGCGCGGCTTCATACCCCCGTTACCGCAGACATAGAGATTCCAGCCCTTTTCGGTGGCGATGATGCCGACATCCTTGCCCTGCGCCTCCGCGCATTCGCGCGTGCAGCCGGAGACGCCGAACTTGATCTTGTGCGGCGCGCGCAGGCCCTTGTAGCGGTTTTCCATTTCAATCGCCAAGCCGACGGAATCATCCACGCCAAAGCGGCACCAGGTGGAGCCGACGCAGGACTTCACCGTCCGCAGCGACTTGCCGTAAGCGTGGCCTGTTTCAAATCCGGCTGCGATCAGCTCTTCCCAGATCAACGGCAGCTGCTCCACGCGCGCGCCAAACAGGTCCACGCGCTGGCCGCCGGTGATCTTGGTGTACAGGCCGTACTTCTTGGCGACCATGCCAACGGCGATCAACCCATCTGCCGTCACCTCGCCGCCCGGCATGCGCGGGACCACGGAATACGTGCCATCCTTCTGGATATTCCCGAGGAAGTAGTCGTTGGAATCCTGCAGGCTGGCGTGCTCCTTCTTCAGCACGAACTCGTTCCAGCAGGAGGCGAAGATGCTGGCGGCCAGCGGCTTGCACACATCGCAGCCAAGGCCTTTGCCGTGGCGGGACAGCAGCTCGCCAAAGGTCTTGATCTGGCCGACCTTCACCAGATGGAACAGCTCCTGCCGCGAGTAAGCGAAGTGCTCGCAGACGTGGTTGTTGACAGCCATGCCCAGCTTCTTCATCTCCGCCTTCATCACCTGCGTTACCAGCGGCACGCAGCCGCCGCAGGAGGTGCCCGCGCCGGTGCAGGACTTCAGCGCGCCGATGCTGGTCGCCCCGTCTGCCACGGCCTGGCACAGGGCGCCTTTGGAGACGTCGTTACAGGAGCAGATTTGCGCGCCATCCGGCAGCGCATCCACGCCCAGCGCGGGACGCGCGGCGCCATCCGACTGCGGCAGGATGAGGAATTCCGGCGCTTCCGGCAGCTCGATTTTGTTCAGCATCATTTGCAGCAGCGTGCCGTAGTCGCTGGCGTCGCCGACCATCACGCCGCCCAGCAGATACTTGCCGCAGTCGGAGACGATGATTTTCTTGTACACCTGTTTGCGCTCGTCCGTGAACTGGTAGGCGCGGCTGCCTTCCGCCTTGCCGTGCGGGTCGCCGATGCTGGCCACGTCCACGCCCATGAGTTTGAGCTTGGTGCTCATGTCCGCACCGGAGAATTCGGCCTGTTCGCCCAACAGATGTTTGGCGGCGACGCGCGCCATGTCGTAGCCCGGCGCGACCAGTCCGAAGACCTGGCCGCTCCACAAAGCGCATTCACCAATGGCGTAGACGTCGGGATCGGAAGTCTGGCACTGGCTGTTGATAGCGATGCCACCACGCGGCCCCACTTCCAGTCCGCACTCGCGCGCCAGAAAGTCGCGCGGGCGGATACCAGCCGAATATACGATCATGTCAGCGTCCAGATGCGAGCCGTCCGCGAACTGCATACGGTGGCCTTTGCCGTCCGGGCCGTCGGCGATGGCGACCGTATTCTTCCCCGTGTGGACCGTCACCCCCAGTGCTTCGATCTTGCTGCGCAGGACGCGCGCACCGGCATCGTCCACCTGCACCGCCATCAGGCGCGGCGAGAATTCGACCACATGGGTGTCAAGGTTCATATCGCGCAGCGCCTTGGCGCATTCGAGACCCAGCAGGCCACCGCCTATAACCACGCCCGAACGGGAGCGCTGGCCGCAGGCGAGCATGCCTTCCAGGTCTTCGATAGTGCGGTAGACAAAGGTGTCTTTGCGGTCCTTGCCCGGCAACTGGGGGACGAAGGGATAGGAACCGGTGGCCATCACCAGCTTATCGTAGCTGAGAACTTCGCCGCTGCGCACGGTGACGGTTTTGGCGGCGCGGTCGATGGCGACTGCGCGCGTGTTCAGGCGCAGCAGCATATTGCCGCGGTCGAAAAAGCCCTGCGGCACCAGCGACAGCTGTTCCGCCGTCGTCCCCGAGAAGAAAGACGACAGATGCACGCGATCATAGGCCGGGCGCGTTTCCTCGCTCAGCACCGTGATGTGCAAACCGCTGCTGTCGCCCAGGCTTTCCAGGAATTTTTGGCCGACCATGCCGTGGCCGATGACGATGATGTTCATGATGTCCTCTTTACGCCGCCACTTTGCCTGCCAGCGCAGGTTCGCTGGCGTGGGTGCTGCTGAAGCGCGCCGCAATCGCGCACAGGGCCGAAGCTGCAACGACGAAGCCAAGTACGCTCAGCGTCTGCTGCGTATTGCCCAGGCCTTTCATCAGGAAGCCCGCAGCGACGGCGCCCACATTACCGCCCGCGCCGATGATCCCGGCCACGCCGCCCAGAGCGCGCTGATCGACAAACGGCACCACGGCATAAGTCGCGCCGCAAGCCATGTGGGTGAACAGGCCGAAGCCCAGCATGGCGGCGATGGCCAGCGTTACGCTCTCCGCGTGCGAGAACATCAGCAGCCCTGCGCCTTCGCCGATCATCAACGCGAACAACAGCGTGACGCGACGATTGAGGTTGCCACCCGCCGCCACCTTGTCCGAGAGCCAACCACCCAAGGCGCGGGCGAACAGCGCCAGCAAGCCAAAGCTGCCCGCCGCCATACCCGCCTGGCCCAGCGTCAGATGGAAGTGATCGACGTAGTAGATGGCCGCGATATTGTGGATGAAGATTTCGATGCCAAAGCAGGCGCCGTAGGTCACGAACAGCAGCCACACGCGATAGTTGGCGGCGGCCAGGCGGAAGCTGCTCCAGCCCCCCTTCTTTCCTGAGCCGCCAAAGGCGATACCGGCCGCGCGCAGTTCAGCGAAATTCCCCTCCGGGCAGTCCTGCGTATAGCGGTAGTAGACGCCCGCCATCACGATCATCAGCACACCCGGCACAACCAATGCCACGCGCCAGCCCAGCGTTTCGCTCACGCCCAGGATGACGATGGCCGACATCATCAGCGGCATGATGGCCTGCGCCGCGCCGCCGCCTGCATTACCCCAGCCTGCGGCGGCAGCATTGGCCGTGCCGACCACGCGCGGCGCGAACATCACCGAAGTGTGGTACTGCGTGATGACGAAGCCCGCGCCCGCCGCGCCTATCCCCAGGCGGAAGATCAGAAAGCTTTCGTAACTTTGAGCGAAGGCCACGCCGATCACGGGGATGGAGCCCAGCAGCAGCAAGCCAGTATAGGTTTTGCGCGGGCCGAAGCGGTCGCACAGCGGACCGACCACCAGCCGCACAAGAATTGTGATGGCCACGGCGGCGATGTTGATGTTGGCGATCTGCTCGGCGTTCAAATGGAATTCGCCTTTAATCACCGGCATCAGCGGCGCGCAGGCGAACCAGGCGAAGAAGCATATAAAGAATGCGGCCCAGGTCAGGTGGAAGGCGCGCATCTGCGGCGTGGAGATCGAGAATAGCTTGATGCTGTCTGCTTTGGTGGCCATGATTGTCATCCCGTCTGAAAAACAAAAAGGCGCCCGCACAACGCCAAGCCAGAAAAGCCAGGTTGTGCGGACGCCGTTGTCCTTGCTGGTCCGCCGTTGGACCAGCGCATATTGGGAGAGATCGCCGTTGATCCCTTTACCTCATCTATTGCAGGAAGCGTGCCAGATGCGCCGGCCGCCTGCCACAGAGTGAGCGGCCAGCCATGGCCGAAGCGCCAAGCTTTCGTGCTGCTATGTTGCGGTGCACGATTGCACACTATCGGTGCACATTGCTGGTGCAGCGGCGAATGCTTGCGGGTTCTCGCCGTCCCATACCGCGCCGCCGAGCAGGGTGGAGCTGCGCATCACGCTGTGCGGCAGCGGCGTGCCCGTCATCGTCGCCGCGTCCTGATAGATGCAAATCTGGTTGACCGCCTTGGCCACAGAGAGATAATCGGGATCTTCCTTCAGCAAGCCCCAGCGCCGGTGCTGGGTCATGAACCACATGCCGTCCGAAAGGTAGGGGAAATTGGCTTCGCCATCGTCGTGGAAGGCGATGCCACAGCCGCCGATGGCCTCCTTGCTGGTGTTGACGTAGGCTTCCGCAGCGAGGACGTCCGCCATCTGCTCGCGGTTGGTGTCCAGCCAGCGGCAGGCTTCCAGGATGGCCGCCACCATGGCGCGGCAGGTGTTGGGATGCTCCTGCACGAAGCTGAGCGAGCAGCCCAGCACCTTCTCCGGATGATCGGGCCAGATCTCCTGCGTGGGGATGGAGACGCCGCCCACGCCGTCCAGCATGGCGCGCCGTCCCCACGGATCGCCGGCGCAGAAACCGTCCATCTCGCCGGCCCGCATATTGGCCACCATCTGCGGCGGCGGCACGCTGATGGTGCGCGCGTCGCGCAGCGGGTGGATGCCGTGGGCCGCCAGCCAGTAGTACAGCCACATGGCGTGCGTCCCGGTGGGGAAGGTCTGGGCGAAGGTGTATCTGCGCTCGTCAGACTGCATCAGCCGCGCCAGCGAGGGGCCGTCGACGGCGCCCCGTTCGGCCAGCGCCTTCGACAGCGTGATGGTCTGGCCGTTGCGGTTAAGGCCCATCAGCACCGCCATGTCCCTGGGCGCGGAGCCTATGCCCAGCTGCACGCCGTAGATCATCCCATACAGCGCGTGGGCCGCATCGAGGGCGCCGCTGGCCAGTTTGTCGCGCACGCCGGCCCAGGAAGCCTCGCGTCGCAGCACGAAGCGCAGGCCATACTTCTTGTCCAGCTCCAGCACGGAAGCCATCACCAGCGGCGCGCAGTCGGTCAGCGGCATGAAGCCGATGTGGACTTCCTCTTTTTCCGGCTTGTCGGAACCTGTTAACCACCCCATTATTTGATCTCCCATCTGATCTCCCATCTCAGCCCAGCAGGTCTTCCACATCGAGGATGCGCTGGGCCACCTCGGCCAGCTTGAGGTTTTTGCTCATCGCCAGGGTGCGCAGCTTCTGGTAGGCCTGGTCTTCGGTAAAGCTCTGGCGGGCCATCAGCAGCCCCTTGGCGCGCTCGATGACCTTGCGCTCGGCCAGTTTGTGGCGGGTGTCGGACAGCTCGTCCAGCAGCTTCTGCTCGCGTTTGAAGCGCGCCAGCGCCACCTGCAGCACCGGTTTGATGCGTTCGCTGTGCAGGCCGGCCACGATATAGGCCGAGACGCCGGCCGACATGGCGGCCTCCATGCTGTCCGCATCGTCGCTCTCAGTGAACATGACGATGGGGCGGCGCTCGTCGCGGGTGGCGATGACGATATGTTCCAGCACGTCGCGCGCGTCCGATTCCGCGTCCACGATGATCATATCGGGCTGCAGCTGGGCGATGCGTTCGGGGAGGTAGATGTCCGGGGGAAGGGATGCGACGATGTCATAGCCCGCTTCGAGCAGGCCGATGCGCAGCACGCGTGCGCGCTCCGCCTGCGCGGCGAGGGCGGGATTGCCCTCCTCGCCGGCACGGATGACGGTGTTGACAACAACAATGCGAAGACTGGTTCGATTCATGCCAGTAACACTAGCAAGAATCAAACCAGCTGTTCAGGCTTAAGCTGCCTCGTAGTTCTCCAGGCAGGCCGCCGTGCGCGGCGCCAGTTCGGCCTGCTTGCTGATGGCCATGCCCAGATCGTGCAGCTTGCCATCCTTCAGGCCGTAGACCCAGCCGTGCACCGTCAGTTCCTGGCCGCGGTCCCAGGCGTCCTGCACGATGGTGGTCTGGCAGACGTTGGTCACCTGCTCCACCACGTTCAGTTCGCACAGGCGCTCGGCGCGCTCCTTCTCGGGCAGGACTTCACCCAGGTAGCGGCCGTGCTTCTGGTGCACGTCCTGCACGTGGCGCAACCAGTTGTCGACCAGGCCCACGCGCTTGCCCGTCATGGCCGCGTGCACGCCCTTGCAGCCGTAGTGGCCGACGATGATGACGTGCTTCACCTTCAGCACCTCGATGGCGAATTGCAGCACGGAGAGGCAGTTCAGGTCCGAATGCACCACCACATTGGCGATGTTGCGGTGGACGAAAACGTCGCCCGGCGCCAGGCCCAGCAGCTCATTCGCCGGCACGCGCGAGTCCGAGCAGCCGATCCACAGGTATTCCGGCGACGCCTGCTGTTCCAGGCGGCGGAAGAATTCCGGGTCGCGCTCGACCATCGAGGCCGCCCATTCGCGGTTGTTTTCCAGCAGGGTGCGCAGCGGGGATTGCTTATCCAGTTCGTTCATGGTGGTCACTCGAAGAAGTCTTTGACCTTGTCTTTCCAGGTCTTGGTCTGAGGGCTGTGTTTGGTACCGCCTTCCGCCGTCAGCTTATCGAATTCGCGCAGCATATCCTTCTGCTTTTCGGTCAGCTTGACAGGCGTTTCCACCGCCACGTGGCAGAACAGGTCGCCTGCGAAGCCCGAACGCACGCCCTTGATGCCCTTGCCTTTGAGACGGAAGGTCTTGCCCGACTGGGTGCCTTCCGGCACGGTAAACGCTACTTTACCAGACAAGGTGGGCACTTCGATTTCGCCGCCCAGGGCCGCCTTGGCAAACGAGATCGGCATTTCGCAATGCAGGTCGTCGCCTTCGCGCTGGAAGACGCCGTGCGGCTTGATGTGGATTTCCACGTACAGGTCGCCCGGCGGACCGCCATTGGTGCCCGGTTCGCCGTTGCCGGACGAACGGATGCGCATGCCGTTGTCGATACCGACCGGGATCTTCACTTCCAGGGTCTTGTTGCGCTTGATGCGGCCCTGGCCGGAGCAGGCCGAGCATGGCTCGGGAATGATCTTGCCCGTGCCGTGGCACTTGGGGCAGGTCTGCTGGATGCTGAAGAAGCCCTGCTGCATGCGCACCTGGCCGTGGCCGGCGCAGGTGGTGCAGGTCACGGGCGAGGTGCCCGGCTTGGCGCCGCTGCCGTGGCAGGTGTCGCACTTGTCCCAGGACGGCACGCGGATCGTCGTGTCGAAGCCGTGCGCCGCCTGTTCCAGCGTGATTTCCAGGTTGTAGCGCAGGTCGGCGCCGCGGTAGACCTGGGGTCCCGCGCTGCGGCGGCCGCCGCCGCCAAAGATGTCGCCGAAGATATCGCCGAAAGCGTCGCCGAAGCCACCGCCGCCGAAGCCGCCTCCGCCGCCCATGTTCGGATCGACGCCGGCGTGACCGTAGCGGTCATACGCCTCGCGCTTCTCCGGGTTGGTCAGCATTTCGTAGGCTTCTTTGACTTCCTTGAACTTCTCTTCCGCTTCCTTGCTGTCCGGATTGCGGTCCGGATGGTACTTCATCGCCAGCTTGCGATAAGCCTTCTTGATCTCGTCTTCCGACGCATTTTTTGCGACGCCGAGGATCTCGTAAAAATCACGCTTTGCCATGTTGGAGGCACCTTGCTTTATTGAATCCGATGTACTGATTACGCGAAAAAGCCGAGCCCGGCCGTAAAACAACGGCGCGCGGCTCGGCTTGCTGGCTCAGCAATTACTTGCTGTCCTTGACTTCCTTGAAGTCGGCGTCGACCACGTCGTCCTGTGGCTTGGCCTGTTCCTGGTGGGCGCCAGCTTGTGCGCCTTCGCCGCCGGCGGCTTGCTGCGCCTGCATGTCAGCGTACATCTTTTCGCCCAGCTTCTGCGAAGCGGTCGACAGCGCGGCCACCTTGGCGTCGATGTCGGCCTTGTCGCCCGACTTGATCGAGGCTTCCAGGTCGGTGATGGCGGCTTCGATCTTTTCCTTCTCGCCCGCTTCCAGCTTGTCGCCGTATTCGGTCAGGGACTTGCGGGTCGAGTGCACCAGCGCGTCGGCCTGGTTGCGCGACTCGGCCAGTTCCTTGACCTTCTTGTCTTCTTCCGCGTTCAGCTCGGCGTCTTTCACCATCTTCTGGATTTCATCTTCGGTCAGACCGGAGTTGGCCTTGATGGTGATCTTGTTTTCCTTGCCGGTGGCCTTGTCTTTCGCGCCCACGTGCAGAATGCCGTTGGCGTCGATGTCGAAGGTCACTTCGATCTGTGGCGTGCCGCGTGCTGCCGGCGGGATGCCTTCCAGATTGAATTCGCCCAGGCCCTTGTTGCCGGCCGCGATTTCACGCTCGCCCTGGTAGACCTTGATGGTCACGGCAGGCTGGTTGTCGTCGGCGGTCGAGAACACTTGCGAGAACTTGGTCGGGATGGTGGTGTTCTTGTGGATCATCTTGGTCATCACGCCGCCCAGGGTTTCGATACCCAGCGACAGCGGGGTCACGTCCAGCAGCAGCAGGTCCTTGCGGTCGCCCGACAGCACCGAACCTTGAATCGCGGCGCCCACGGCCACGGCTTCGTCCGGGTTCACGTCCTTGCGTGGGTCCTTGCCGAAGAATTCCTTGACCTTTTCCTGCACCTTCGGCATACGGGTCATACCGCCGACCAGGATGATGTCGTCGATGTCCGAAACCTTGACGCCGGCGTCCTTGATGGCGATGCGGCATGGCTCGATGGTGGCGTTGATCAGCTCTTCCACCAGCGATTCCAGCTTGGCGCGGGTCATCTTCAGGGTCAGGTGGACCGGCGCGCCGTTCGCCATGGCGATGTACGGCTCGTTGATTTCGGTCTGCTGCGAGGACGACAGTTCGATCTTGGCGCGCTCGGCCGATGCCTTGATACGCTGCAGGGCGATCGGATCCTTCTTCAGGTCCAGGCCATTGATCTTCTTGAATTCGTCGATGATGTAGTCGATCACGCGCTGGTCGAAGTCTTCGCCGCCGAGGAAGGTGTCGCCGTTGGTCGACAGCACTTCGAACTGCTTCTCGCCGTCCACGTCGGCGATTTCAATGATCGACACGTCGAAAGTACCGCCGCCCAGGTCGTACACGGCGATCTTGCGGTCGCCCTTGTCGGCCTTGTCCATGCCGAAGGCCAGTGCGGCCGCGGTTGGTTCGTTGATGATGCGCTTGACGTCCAGGCCGGCGATCTTGCCCGCGTCCTTGGTTGCCTGGCGCTGCGAGTCGTTGAAGTAGGCAGGCACGGTGATGACGGCCTCGGTGACTTCTTCACCCAGGTAGTCTTCGGCGGTCTTCTTCATCTTGCGCAGCACTTCCGCGGAAATCTGAGGAGGCGCCAGCTTCTTGTCGCGTACGCCGATCCAGGCGTCGCCGTTGTCCGCTTTGACGATCGAGTAAGGCATCAGGCCGATGTCCTTCTGCACTTCTTTCTCTTCGAATTTACGGCCGATCAGACGCTTGACGGCGAACAGGGTGTTCTTGGGGTTGGTCACTGCCTGGCGCTTGGCCGGCGAACCTACCAGGATTTCACCATCTTCTTGATAAGCAATAATCGATGGCGTCGTGCGCGCGCCTTCCGCGTTTTCGATTACCTTAGGTTGACCGTTTTCAATGATGGAAACGCAGGAGTTGGTGGTTCCCAGGTCGATACCGATAATCTTGCCCATGATTTTTTGTTCCTTATGCTAAAAGTTCAGATGGATCTTATATGTGGAAAAATTCTAAGAATTCAATAGTGTTTCACTTGGCTTGCGCGGCGGTCACGATGGCCGGACGCAGCAGGCGGTCGGCGATCATATAACCTTTTTGCAACACGGAAACGACCGTGTTGGCTTCCTGGTCGGCAGGCACCACGGCCACGGCCTGGTGCTTGTTCGGATCCAGCTTCTCGCCCGGGGCCGGCATGATTTCCAGCAGACGATTCTTCTCGAAGGCCGAATTCAGCTGCTTGAGGGTCATTTCGACGCCTTCCTTCAGCGATTCCAGCGTTGGCGCCTCCACTTTCAGGGCCATTTCCAGGCTGTCTTTGACGGGCACCATGGCTTCGGCGAAGCTTTCCACGGCAAATTTGTGAGCTTTTGCAACATCTTCCTGGGCGCGGCGACGGATATTGTCGCCTTCGGCGCGGGCGCGCATGAAGGCGTCGTGCATCTCGGCCAGCTTGGCTTCGGTGGCGGCCAGCTGTTCTTCCAGGGAAGCTTGCGCGGACGGCTCAGGAGTCGATGGCGCGGCGGACGCTGGGTCTGCCTCTGGATTAGGGACGGCTTGGTTTTCCTGATCTTGCATCTAAAAGACTCCTACAAATTATTTGTTTGACATCACTGCGGTACTGCACTGGGCTGCAAGTGGGGCAATATCCTACCTTTTCAAGGGTTATTCCGCAGCCAGGGTCATGTTGCATGTAACACCAGAGTTACAAAACTTCACGATGGGGATATATTTTTTTGCGCTGCAACGTCTAATATGAAATCTAGACGGCCAGACCGGCTGTTTCCAGGAGCGCGATATCATGAAGTTGCCACTGATTACAGCATCCATCCTCGCCTACATCCTGCTGGCTACGGCATGGATCTGCTATGCGACGGACCCTCTCAACCGGCTATTTTAACAGGCTGGCACTCACCGACGCCAAGTGCTAATAACGATTTGGCATGGTCGTCGGACATCGACCTCTGCTGTTTCCCTGATTTAGCTTCCCGCACCTAGCTGAGCGCACCCCGTTGTAAAGCCGCCACACGGGCGGCTTCGGCGTTTTTGCGCCTCGCCTCGCGCAGCGCGGGCGTGATCTGGGTGGGCCAGCCTATCATGTGCTGTTCGGCGATCTCGGCCAGGGCGGCGATCCAGCCCGGCGATTCGTTCAGGCAGGGAATGTAGTGGAAATCTTTGCCGCCCGCCTGTTCGAAGTCGTGGCGTACTTCCATGGCGATTTCTTCCAGGGTTTCCAGGCAATCGCTGGTGAAGCCGGGGCAGATCACGTCCACCCGCTTGACGCCGTCGCGCGCCAGCTGAGCCACGGTGGGCGCCGTGTAGGGTTGCAGCCACTCGGCCTTGCCGAAGCGGGACTGGAAAGTGACCACGTATTGCTCGGGCGCCAGCTTGAGGCGCTCGGCCAGCAGGCGGGCCGTCTTCAGGCATTCGCAGTGGTAGGGATCGCCCAGGGTCAAGGTGCGCTTGGGGACGCCGTGGAAACTCATCACCAGTTTTTGCGGGCGGCCGTGCTGCTCCCAGTGCGCCAAAACCGATTGCTGCAGCGCATGAATATAGCCTTCGTGATCGTGATAATTGCGCACGAAACGCAGCTCCGGCAGGTTGCGCACGTCGCGGTAATGGTCGAACACGGCGTCGTAGATGGAGCCGGTGGTGGTGCCCGAATACTGCGGATAGGCGGGCAGGATGGCGATGCGTTCGCAGCCATCGGCCTTCAGCTTGTCGAGCACTTCCGGCAGCGACGGCGAGCCGTAGCGCATGGCCATGGCGACGATGACTTCGCTGTGCCCCCGCTCGCCCAGCGCGCCACGCAGCAGCATGGCCTGGGCGGCCGTATGCACCTTCAGCGGCGAGCCTTCGCGGGTCCAGATCGACTCGTACTTCCTGGCCGATTGGCCGGAGCGGAAAGGCAGGATGATCAGATGCAGGATCCACCACCAGACGGCCCGTGGGATCTCCACCACGCGCGGATCGGACAAGAACTGCTTCAGATAGCTGCGCACGGCGGAACGCGTAGGCGCATCAGGCGTCCCCAGGTTGACCAGCACGACAGCGCTGCGGCCCGGAGTTCCGTGGGAATGAGGCGGTTCTTTTTTGAAGGCCATGAAGACAAATGCGAAGGCTAGCGGGAGCTTGCCATTATAGATAAGTTGCAAACGATAGGGGCTAATGCCTGGGGCCAGTCCCATAGAAAATTAAAATTGCAGCATGGAAATTACTATGTGAGAATTGGTGACATTTCATTTTGATACCCACTTCCAAAATGCACCTCACCCTCTCCATTCGCTCGCGCCTGATCGCGACCTTCGCCATGCTGGGCGCTGTCATCCTCGCCGTCGGCATCATGGGCGTCTATGGCATGAACGCCATGAATGACGCCCTGACCGACGTCTACACCAACCAGATGACATCGAGCGCAGCCATCGGCGCGACCAAAAACTATCTGGGCCGGGCGCGATTTGCCCTGGACCGGGCGACCCTGCATCCTGACGCCGCCGACATCAACACCACGCTCGAACGGACCGAAGGCTTCATCGCCGACGCGGACAAGCAGTGGCAGCGCTATCTCGCACTGCCCGCCGCCGCCGATGAAAAAGCGCTGGCGGACAAGGTAGTCGCCACCCGTAACGCCTACATCAACAATGGCATGCGCGCGACCATCAAAGCGATCCGCGAGCACGATACGGCCAAGGTCGACGACCTGGCTTCGCGCGGCCTGTCCGCCTTGTTCCGCGACTACGACACCGCCTCGATTGCGCTGGACGAATACCAGATGAAGGGGGCGGACGCACACTACGAAGCGAGCCAGTCCCTGTTCAGCCGCACGTCGAAGCTGACCGTGGCCGCCATCGTCATTGGCATCCTGCTGATGATTGGTTCAGGCGTATTGATCATGCGCGCCATCATGCGTCCCCTGTCGCAGGCGCTGGAGCATTTCGACGAAATGGCCGCAGGTAACCTCGCCCAGCACATCCATGTCGAGCGCCACGATGAGATGGGCATGCTGCTGAAAGGCCTGGACAAGATGCAGCAGCAGTTGGCCGGCACCGTGCGCCGCGTGCGCGAAGGCAGCGGCGCGATTGCCTCCGCCAGCAGCCAGATCGCGGCCGGTAACCTGGACCTCTCCTCGCGCACCGAGCAGCAAGCTGCCTCGCTGGAAGAAACGGCAGCCTCGCTGGAAGAGCTGACCGGCACCGTGCGCCAGAACGCGGACAATGCACGCCAGGCCAACCAGCTGGCGGTGTCGGCGTCGGATGTGGCCCAGCAAGGCGGCCAGATCGTGTCCCAGGTGGTCGAGACCATGGGCGTGATCAACAGCTCGTCCAGCCGCATTGTCGACATCATCGCCGTCATCGACGGCATCGCTTTCCAGACCAATATTCTGGCGCTGAATGCGGCGGTGGAAGCGGCGCGGGCGGGCGAACAAGGCCGAGGATTCGCGGTGGTGGCGTCCGAAGTGCGCAGCCTGGCCCAGCGTTCGGCCGCTGCGGCTAAAGAGATCAAGGAACTGATCACCGCATCCGTGAGCAATGTGAATACCGGCGCAGCACTGGTCGACAAGGCCGGCGCCACGATGAACGATATCGTCGCCAGCGTCACGCGCGTGACGGACATCATGGCCGAGATCATGGCGGCCGGCGATGAGCAGAGCGCGGGCATCGACCAGATCAATCAGGCCGTCGCGCAGATGGACCAGGTCACCCAGCAAAACGCGGCGCTGGTCGAAGAAGCGACGGCGGCGGCGACCGCCATGCAGGAACAGGCGAGCGAACTGGACGCCACGGTCAGCGTGTTCCGGGTGTCCGCAACGGAAGACAGCAAGCGCATCGCGCGCTCGCCGCTTCTGCGTCTTGCCAGCTGAGGCGCCCCCGTCGTGCGGGGACCACGCTCAGTTCGTTTTTTGGAAGACGACCGGCAAGCCCGGATCGGCAGCCATATCGATAGCGACAAGCTCTGCCGCCGCGTACGCAATCGAGGTGCAGGCGCTGTCCGGCAGCTGCGTCGATCGGGTCGCGTATTCGACGATGAGCTTGTTCTCCTGCAGGTACACGCTGGTCACACCGGTCACGGGACAGGAGGTGACCTGCGGGTAGAACAAGGCCAGCACAGTCTGCTTGCTGAAGTCGACGGGCGGCAGCGGACGCGTGCCTCCAGCGCCCTGGTGGGCCCGCCATAACGCGGCCCAGTCCACGTCGTTGCGTATGACTGCATTGCTGATCGGCGCATCATAGGCAGCGGCATTCGTGGGACCGTGGTCGATGACCGTAAAGCTCACCGGGGCGGTATTCGCCGGAGGGGAATTCAGCTGCGTGCCTTTGTCGGGAGCAGGTGGCGCGGAAGACGACGAACCACCGCCGCATCCCGCCAGCGCAGACATCAGGCCAATGATTGCCGCTATCTTCGATACGCGCATAACACCCCCTCATGAACGTGAATACGAACTGGAGGGCAGTGTAGTCAGCGATATGCGGTTACGATGTGACGCCGGCCACAGAGATTTTATCTTTTTAATAACTTGCGGTTTAATACTCAGGAAGCCAGCAGTTCGCGCGCGTGCTTGCGGGTGGTGGCGGTGATTTCCAGGCCGCCCAGCATGCGCGCCACTTCCTCCACGCGCGCCTTCTGGTCCAGCACTTCGATGCGGGAGGCCGTCTTGCCGTTCTCCATGGTGCGCTTGGCAACCTGGAAGTGCTGGTTGCCCTGGCTCGCCACCTGCGGCAGGTGAGTCACGCATAGCACCTGGCGCTCCTGGCCCAGACGGCGCAGCAGGCGCCCCACCACTTCGGCCACGCCGCCGCCGATGCCGGAATCCACTTCGTCGAAGATCAGGGTCGGCACCGTGGTGGCGTTCGAGGTGATCACGGAAATCGCCAGCGAAATGCGCGCCAGTTCGCCGCCCGATGCCACCTTGGCCAGCGATCGCGGCGCCACGCCCGCATGGCCGGCGACGAGGAATTCCACCTGTTCCAGGCCGAAGGCCGCCGGCTCCACCGGATTCAGCGCGATCTCGAAGCGGCCGCCGGACATGCTCAGCTCCTGCATCGCCTGCGTCACCGCGTCGCTGAGCTGGCGCGCCGCCACGGTGCGCGTCTTCGACAGCTTCTTCGCCACGTCCATGTAAGAGGCCTTGAGCTTTTCTTCCTGCTTGCGCAAGCCTTCGATATCGCTGGCGTCGGCCAGCTGCTTCAGCTTTTCCGCCAGCTTCTCGTATTCGGCCGGCAGCTCGTCTTCCGTCACGCGGAATTTGCGCGCGGCCGAATGGATCGCCTCCATGCGCGCATCCACCTGGCGCAGACGCTCGGGGTCCAGTTCCACCCGGCCCAGATAATCGTTCAACGCATACACGGCTTCCTGCAGCTGGATGCGCGCCGGTTCGATCAGATCCACCACGCCCTGCAATTCCGCATCCACGCCCGCCAGCTTGCCCAACCTCTGGTTCATCGACGACAGCTGCGACAGCACGGGATGATCTTCCGCTTCCGACAGCACGGCCAGCGCTTCCTGCGCGCCTTCCATCAGGCTCGCCGCGTGCGACAGGCGGCTTTGCTCATTGCTGATCTCCGCCCACTCGCCCGGCTTGACGGCCAGCTTTTCCAGCTCGCCCACCTGCCACTCCAGACGCTCGCGCTCGTACTGCACATTGGCCGCATTGGTTTCGAATTCCTCCAGCTGGCGCGCCAGCGCGCGCCACGCCTTGTGCGCGGCGGCGACCGCGCGCGCGTCCGCATCAAGGCCCGCCTGCCCGTCCAGCAGCGCGCGCTGCGAATCGAGCTTCATCAGCGACTGGTGCGCGTGCTGGCCGTGGATGTCGACCAGCATATCGCCCAGCTCCCGCAGCTGCGTGGCCGTGGCGGCGATGCCGTTGATGTAAGCCTTGCTGCGGCCCGCATTGTCGATCACGCGGCGCAGCAGCGCGCCGTCCTCCTCCGTCGCGAATTCATTGGTTTCCAGCCAGGCGCGCGCCTGCTCCGTCAGCGCGAAATCGGCCGTGATGTCGGCCTTGGCCGCGCCCTCGCGCACCATGCTGGCGTCGCCCCTGCCGCCCAGCGCCAGCGTGAGCGCATCAATCAGGATGGATTTGCCGGCGCCGGTTTCGCCGGTGAAGACGGTAAAGCCGGCGGAAAATTCCAGTTCAATCGAATCAACGATGACGAAGTCACGGATGGACAGGGTTCGCAGCATGGATGTGTGCAGGGTTTAAGTGAGTTTGCCTTCACCGGAAGGATATTCGTTCCAGTGCAGCTTTTCGCGCAGGGTGTTGTAGTAGCTCCAGCCTTCGGGATGGAGGAAGGTGATGCTGTGCGGCGAGCGGCGGATCATGATCTGGTCGCCCGGCAGCAGGCTGGCAAAGGTCTGCATGTCGAAGTTGACGCTGATGTCGCGCCCGCGCACGATCTCCACCACGATCTGGCTCGATTCCGGCAGCACGATGGGGCGGTTGGACAGCGCGTGCGGCGCGATCGGCACCAGCACGATGCCGCCCAGGCTGGGATGCAGCAGCGGCCCGCCCGCCGACAGCGCGTAGGCCGTGGAGCCGGTGGGCGTGGAGATGATCAGGCCGTCCGAACGCTGGTTGTACATGAAGTGCTGGTCGACGTCCACGCGCAGCTCGGCCATGCCGGCGCCCATGCCGCGCGAGACCACCACGTCGTTGACGGCCATGCCGACATGGATGGTTTCGCCCTCGCGCACCACGCTGCCTTCGAGCAGGGTGCGGCCCTCGGCCTTGTAGCTGCCGCCCAGCATGCGCGTCAGCACGTCGAACATGTCGTCGAGACGGATGTCGGTCATGAAGCCCAGGCGGCCCTGGTTGATGCCGATCAGCGGCACGTTGTAGGGCGCCAGCTGGCGCGCGATGCCCAGCATGGTGCCGTCGCCGCCCATGACGATGGCCAGGTCGCAGCTGGCGCCGATCTCGGCCGCGCTCATCACGCGCACGCCGGGCTGGGATTCGACGTGGGCCGCCGTCTGCTCCTCGAACACCACGCTGTAGCCGCCCCGCTGCAAAAAGCCGACGACGCTGCGCACCGAATCTGCGATGCCGTCCGTATTGGGACGAATGACGAGCGCGATGGTCTGGAATTTGGCGGACGTGGCGGGCATAGGTATCTCGGTTTGAGCAGGAATGACAACACGCAGCAGGGTAACCCATAACGCAGGCTTCCGCTATATGGCCGCTGTCCTCGTCTGCCAAATTTACTGTATATTTAGACAGTATTTCTCGCAGTATAGTGCGCTGGCGGCCAGACTGCAAGCGCTAGTGGCCGGCGCTCATGATGCCGGCCGCCAGCGAGAACAGAAAGCCCGCGCCCATGGTCAGCGCATACACGAACATCAGCACGGCCCAGCGCCAGAACGTGCCGAAGCGGCCGCGCTGGTACACGCGGCGCATGGCCCAGGGCAGATAGCCCAGCAGCCACAGCCACATCACGAAGTGGACCAGGCCATTTTCGATCAGCAGCATGGCGGTGAACATGACGAAGGCAAAGGCATTGCTGTGCAAGGCGAACAGCAGATGCTCGCCATACCAGCGGCCCGAGCCCAGGTAGAGCAGCTTCAGGTACAGGGCAAACAGGGGCAGCATGCAGAACATGGCCGTGGGCGCGTAATGGTAGAAGCCTTCCGCGAACACCCTGGCTTTTTCTTCCGTCGTCATGTGTTCGAAGGCGAGCCAGTGTTTGCTCAGGCTGGGCGGCAGGATCTCTTCCAGGTCGCGGTCGCCGATATTGACCTTGTCGGTCCGCACCAGCCTGCCTTCTTTGGCAGCCTGCTCCACCTTCGCCTGCGCCACCGGGTCGGGCCTGGAATCGAGCGGCAGGTCGAAGCCGTTGAGAGACTTCAGCAGCGCGAAAAAGATCACGCTCATGGTCAGATAGAGCCGCAGCGGCTGCACGAAGCGCACGCGGCGGCCACGGATGTATTCATTGGTCAGCGCGCCGGGACGGAACAGCAGCCGTCCCAGCGTTCCCCACAGCTTGCCTTCCGCCGCCACATGGTGGCCGATGAATTCGTGCAGAAATTCCAGCGCCGTGGCGCGGTGCAGATGGGTCTCCTGGCCGCAGTGCTGGCAGTAATTGCCGCTGGTCGCGGCGCCGCAGTTGGGACAGGCGTGGCCGTCCGGATGAGGTGTCGTGGTCATGCAGAAATGGTAACACTGCTCAGCCGTATCAAGACAATTCAATCGCGCGACCGGCGCCGGGCCAAACCGCTACGATGCCAGCAAACGATACGGAACGGAGGGCCGCCATGAAAACGCATCCACTCGCCATCGGTTTTCTGCTGGCCACCGCCCTCGCCGCGCCGACCGACACGCAATACCCCGTCGGCTATGGCCCCAATCCCGTGCTGCCCGCGCCCGAACATTCGCTGCTGCCGACGGTGAACGTGGCGCGCACGGAACCATGGAAGGAGCAGGAGGGTCCCTTGCCCACGCCCGGCTTCACCGTCACCGCCTATGCGCGCGGGCTCGATCACCCGCGCTGGCTGTACGTGCTGCCCAACGGCGACGTGCTGGTGGCGGAAACCAACGCACCGCCCAAGCCGGACGACAGCCAGGGCATTCGCGGCTTCATCACCAGGATCGAGATGAAGGGCGCCGGTGCGGCAGGCGCCTCGCCCGACCGCATCACCCTGCTGCGCGGCGTCGACGCCAAGGGCGCGGCGCAGAGCCGCAACGTCTTCCTCTCCGGCCTGCACTCGCCCTTCGGCATGGCGCTGGTGGGGAATGAGCTGTATGTGGCCGACAGCGACGCCGTCGTGCGCTATCCCTACCAGGCCGGCGAAACCAGCATCAACGCCGCGCCGACCAAGGTGATGGACCTGCCGGCCGGCCGCATCAACCACCACTGGACCAAGAACATCATCGCCAGCCCGGACGGCCAGTATCTGTACGTGACGGTGGGCTCCAACAGCAATGTGGGCGAGAACGGCATCGACAAGGAAGAAGGCCGCGCCGCCATCTGGCAGCTGGAGCGCAGCAGCGGCAAGGCGCGCATCTACGCCACGGGCCTGCGCAACGCCAACGGCATGGGCTGGGAGCCGCAGACCAAGGCCTTGTGGACGGCCGTGAACGAACGCGATGAACTGGGCCGCGACCTGGTGCCCGACTACATGACCAGCGTGAAGGACGGCGCCTTCTACGGCTGGCCCTACAGCTATTTCGGCCAGCATATCGACACGCGGGTGAAGGAGCAAAAGCCGGAGCTGGTGGCCAAGGCGACGGTGCCCGATTATGCGCTGGGCGCGCACACGGCTTCGCTGGGACTGGCGTTTTATGAAGCGAAGCTGTTCCCGTCCGGCTACCAGGGCGGCGTCTTCATCGGCCAGCACGGCTCGTGGAACCGCAAGCCCTTCAGCGGCTACAAGGTGATCTTCATCCCCTTCGCCAACGGCAGACCAGCCGGCCCGCCGCAGGACTTCCTGGCCGGCTTCCTCGACAAGGACGGCAAGGCGCACGGGCGTCCCGTCGGCGTGGCGGTGGACAGCCAGGGCGCGCTGCTGGTGGCCGACGACGTGGGCAACGCGGTGTGGCGCATCACGCCCCGGCAGTAAAGCGCTTAAAATGGGCGTTTTCCTCCCACCGAAAGACCACGATGCGTATCCTGCATACCATGCTGCGAGTCGGCGACCTCCAGCGCTCGATTGATTTCTACACCAAGGTGCTGGGCATGAAGCTGCTGCGCACCAGCGACAATCCCGAGTACAAGTACAAGCTGGCCTTCCTCGGCTACGGCAGCAATCCCGATCATGCGGAGCTGGAGCTGACCTACAACTACGGCGTGGACAGCTACGAGATGGGCACGGCCTACGGCCACATCGCCATCTCGGCTGAAAATATCTACCAGGCTTGCGACGCGGTGAAGGTCAATGGCGGCGCCGTCACCCGCGAGCCCGGCCCCGTCAAAGGCGGCAGCACCGTGATCGCCTTCGTCACCGATCCCGACGGCTACAAGATCGAACTGATCGAACGCTCCTTCGAGGGCGCGGGCTCGGGCCTGTAATCAGGCCGGCAGCGAGGGCTTGAGCAGGTCGGCGATGCCGATGCGCCTGGCGAACTCCTCGCGCACCTGCTCCGCCACCTCCGTCACGGCCGCCGCGCCGTCGTCGATGAAATCGACCATGGTGCGGAAGGGGCGCTCGCCATGCGCCATGCCCACCACGCGCGCGATCGCCTCGCCCACGGCGGCCGGATCGGATTCCGGCGGCGACAGCTCCGTCAGGCGCGCGCCCACCTTGTCCAGCAAGCCGTCGTAGCGGGCATAGGCCGCGCTGGTGGCCGCATCGGCGGGCTTGCCCGCGTTGGCGAAGTGCTCGGTGCCGCTGGTGAAGGCGCCCGGCACCACGATGGCCGTTTCGATATTGAAGCGCGCCAGTTCAAACGCTAGCGTCACCGCCATCGAATCCATGGCCGCCTTGGCCGCCGCATACGGCCCGAGGAAAGGCGGGAAACCGCCGCGCGCCGTCGTGCTGCTGACCCACAGCACGAGCCCCTTTTCCTGCGCCCGCATCACGGGCAGCACGGCCTTGTTGACGCGCTGGGCGCCGAGGAAGTTGGTGTCGAAGACCTTTTCGATTTCTTCCGGCGTAAAGGCTTCCGTGGGACCGATCACCAGATGGCCCGCGTTGTGCACGACGGCGTCCAGCCGTCCGCGCTCGGCCACGATGGTGGCGACGGCCGCATCGGCCGACGCCTGCGACAGCACGTCCAGCTCCACGGCGCGCACGTCGGCGCCGTTGGCGAAGGCCCAGTCGCGCAGCTCGCGCACTTTGGCGGCGTTGCGGCCGTGGATGTCGCGCATGCTGGCGTAGACGGCGTGGCCGGCCAGCGCCAGCGCCTTGACGGACAGGTGGCCGATGCCGGTGCCGGCGCCCGTCACGAGAACGATGGATTTTTCCATGACGTCCCCCTTACACCATGCCGCCGTTGGCGCGCAGGGTCTGGCCGTTGATCCAGCCGCCGTCAGCGCCGGCCATGAAGGACACGGTGTTGGCGATGTCTTCCGGCGTGCCCAGGCGTTCCAGCGGCGCCATCCTGGCCAGGCGTTCGATGACTTCCGGCGTCTTCCCGTTCAGGAACAGGTCGGTGGCCGTGGGGCCGGGCGCGACGGCGTTGACGGTGATGCTCTTGCCGCGCAGTTCCTTGGCCAGGATGTTGGTCATGGTCTCGATCGCCGCCTTGGTGGCCGCGTAGACCGAGTAGCCGGGCAGGGCCGTGCCGACCAGGCTGGTGGAGAAGTTGATGATGCGCCCGCCCTGCGCCATGCGGGCCGCCGCTTCGCGCATGGTGTTGAAGCTGCCCTTGACGTTGACGGCGAACAGGCGGTCGAAGGTCTGGTCGTCCGTGTCGGCCAGCATGGGCAGGGACGGCGGCATGATGCCCGCGTTATTCACCAGCACGTCGACCCGGCCCAGCTGGGCGATGGCCTGTTCGAACAGGTGGCGCACGGCGGCCGGATCGGCCACGTCGGCCTGGACGACGATGGCCTTGCCGCCGGCGGCGGCGATGGCGCCCACCACCTTGTCCGCCTCGGCCGCGTTGCCGGCGTAGTTGACGACGATGGCAAAGCCATCCTGGGCCAGACGCTGGGCGACCGCGGCGCCGATACCGCGCGATGCGCCGGTGACGATAGCTACTTGTTGCATGATGCTGCTCCTTTGTGGGTTGGTGTAGGAGCAGTATCACTCGTTAGCGAGTGCGAATAAATCCATGAAAATTGCAATGACTATGCAAATTTTTGAATAATAAAAATATAAGCCAGCACACGCAAATTGTCCTAAAATAATGTTTCCATAAGCCAATTTCCTCCAGCCATGCCTCTTGCTTCCGCCGCCGACGATTACGCAGACGATACCTCGACCACCGGCAACCTGGCCCTGGGCGGCCAGGCGCAAGGGCATATTGAAGCGGGATGGCCAAACGACCAGGACTGGTTCCGCATCACCCTGCAAAAAGGCAGCACCTATGTGTTCGACCTCCTGGGCGTGAATGGCGGCGGCGGCACCCTGGACATGCGCTTCGGCGGCAGCATCGGCCTGTGGGACCAGGCGGGGACCTACCTCGGCGCCGCCTATGGCGGCGGCGGCCTCAACGGCGACCCGCGCCTGGTCTATACGGCCGCCGCCAGCGGCACCTACTATGTGGGGGCCACCAGCGGCATGGCGGGCAGCTATACCATCAAGGCCGCCCTGTCCGGCAGCGAGACGCACGATGACTATGGCGGCACCACCTCGGACGCGTCCGGCCAGCTTGGCACGGGCGGCCAGCTCAGCGGCCATCTCGAATACAGCCAGGACAAGGACTGGTTCAGCATTTCCCTCCAGGCCGGCAAGACCTATGACTTCGACCTGCTGGGCGCCCACAGCCTGGGCGCCGGCGGCGCCGCATCGCCGCAGCTGACTGTCCTTACCGCCGATGGCCGCGATGTCCCCGGCGCCGCCGCCAGCGGCAGCGCCGCCGGCGACGTGCACATGAGCTTCACCCCGGCCACCAGCGGCAGCTATTATCTGCAGGCGTCCGACGCCAACAACGGCACCGGCGCCTACACCATCAAGGCCGCCGCCCAGCCGTATGCCGACGATTACGGCAGCACGCCGGCCACCGCCGCCAACTTTGTGTTCGAGGGCCCGCTCGGCGCTCAGGTCAAAGGGACCATCGGCAGTAGCGACGATCTGGACTGGTTCAGGGTGTCACTGCACGGAGGCACTCCCTACTTGTTCAGATTGCAAGGCGATTACAGCAACGGCCCCGCCCTCGCGGGAGGACTGTCCCTTCTCGACAGCAATGGCGCCCTGCTCTCCGGCGGCATCGGATACGACAACTTTTCCATGCTGTTCAAGCCGCAGGCGGACGGCATTTACTACCTGCAGATGTCGTGCGCTTCCGTCATCGGCAACTACACCCTCCAGGCGCGGGAAGCCTCCACCTACGACAACGACACGCTGTCGGGAACGGCGGGCAACGATACGATCGACGGCGACTACGGCACGGACACGGTTCGCTACCAAGGCAGCAGCGACCACTTCACTATCAGCAAGACGGCCAGCGGCTACAGCGTGGTCGACAAGACGGGCGCGGAAGGCAGCGATACGCTGGTGCATATCGAACGCCTGCAGTTCGCCGACCACAACATCGCCCTCGACAGCGACGGCGTGGCCGGCCAGGCCTACCGCATCTACCAGGCGGCCTTTGACCGCGCGCCCGACAGCGCCGGCCTAGGCTTCTGGATCGCGGTCATGGATAAGGGCGCGTCGCTGGGCCAGGTCGCCGCCGGCTTCGTCCAGTCCGCCGAATTCACGGCCCTGTTCGGCGCCGCGCCCAGCCACGACGCCCTGATTACCGGCTTCTACCAGAACGTGCTGCACCGCCAGCCCGACCAGGCCGGCAAGGATTACTGGGTGCATGCGCTCGACAGCGGCGCCGGCGTGGGCGCTGTGCTGGCCAGCTTCAGCGAAAGCCCGGAAAACCAGGCGGCGCTGGCGCCCCTCATCGGCAAGGGCTTCGCCTATACGCCTTACGGCTGAAGCGCCGCAGCGTCCAGCCGCAAAAAAAACGCCGGCATGCAGCCGGCGTTTGTTTTTACTTGCCCAGCAGGGCGTTGACGGGTCCCAGATCCTCCACCTTCAGGGTGCCGGCCGCCGCCTTCAGGCGCAGGCCGTTCATGATGGTGTCGTAGCGGGCCTTGGACAGGTCGCGCTGGGTCGAGTACAGCAGCTTTTGCGCGTTCAGCACGTCGATGTTGATGCGCACGCCCACCTGGTAGCCCAGCTTGTTCGAATCAAGCGAGGACTTGGACGACACTTCCGCCGCCTCCAGCGCCTTCACCTGCGCCAGGCCGCTGATCATGCCCAGGTAGGCCTGGCGCGCGTTCTGCGAAGCGAAGCGCTTGGTCGCCTCCAGGTCGCTGCGCGCCTTGTCTTCCAGGGCGATGGTCTCGCGCACCTTGCTGGTCACGGCGAAGCCGCTGAACAGGGGCACGCTCCAGCTGACGCCGATGGCCTTGTTTTCCGTCGTGCCCAGGGCCGTCTGGTAGGTGTGGGTGGAGGCCGCCGTCAGGTTGGCGGTCGGCATGTGATTGGCGCGGTTGCGCTCGATCTCGCGCCTGGCGATTTCCACCTGCAGCTGGGCGCCCACGACGGCGAAGTTCTGGCTTTCGGCCGAATTCACCCAGGGATCGACGGTGGCCGGCTCCGGCGGGCTCAGGGTCACGCCCTGGCGCAGCGAGGACAGGTCGCCCGGCACGGCGCCGATGATGACCTGCAGCGCCGTGCGCTTGTTGTCCAGATCGTTGATGGCGGCGAATTCCTGCGCCACCACCAGGTCGTAGGCCGCCTGGGCTTCATGGGTGTCGGTGATGGTCTGGGTGCCCACCTCGAAATTGCGCTTGGCCGAGGCCAGCTGTTCGGTGGTGGCCACCTTCTGCGCCTGGGTCGAGGTCAGGTTGTCCTGCGCCGTCAGCACGTCGAAGTAAGCCTGGGCCACGCGCACGATCAGGTCTTGCTGGGCCTGGGCGAAGGTGGCTTCGGCGGAAGCCTGCACCAGCTTGCTCTGCTGGTAGGTCTGCCAGGCGCCCCAGTTGAACAGGGGCTGGCTCAGCGAGACGGTATAGGTGTTGTAGTGGTTGTTGCCGTTCTGCGCCGTGATCAGGCCCAGGCCGCCATCGGCGCCCGTGCCCAGCTCGCCCACATTGACCGGCGTGAATTGACCGATATTGCGCAGATTCTGCCCCGTCGCCTGGATGCTGGGCAGCAGGCCGGAACGCCCTTGCGTGATCTGCTCCCGGCCCGCGGACACGGCGGCGCGCGCGCTGGCGTACGTCGCGTCGTTGGCCAGCGCTTGCTGGTACACCTGGATCAGGTCGGCCGCCTGTGCGTTGAGCGTCAAACAAGCGCTGGCGATCAGCACGGCGATAAGGGGTCTCTGCATTGCATTTCTCCGTTGGAGTCGTCAAAAATTGTCGTTATAAAACTGAAACGGGTCCTGCCTGCCGCGCCGGCGGCCATCCACTGCTTAGTACTTCGGCATATTGCTGTCCACCTGTACCGCCCAGGCGTGGATGCCGCCCGTCAGGTTGCTGATCCTGCTGAAGCCGTGACGCTCCAGGAAGGCCGCCACCTGCAGGCTGCGCGCGCCGTGGTGGCAGATGCAGACGATGGCCGCATCCTCGTCCAGATCGTCGATGCGGGCCGGGATGGTCTGCATCGGCATCAGGGTCGAGCCTTCGATGCGGCAGGTCTCGAACTCCCAGTTTTCGCGCACGTCCAGCAGGAAAGGGCTGGGACGCGCATCGTCGGCCAGCCAGTCGGCCAGCTCCAGGGCGGTCAGGTGCTGCATGTGCCGCTCCGTTCCGCTTAAAACTTGAAGTGCGAAGGCGCGACGGCCGATGCCAGGATCCTGGCATTGGTTTCGAACAGGGTGCGGGTGTCGTAGCCCGCCTCGCCCGTGCGCGTGATCAGCTGCGCCTTCATGGCCGGCGCTTCGCCGATAATGGCCACCAGGCGGCCGCCCACCTTCAGCTGCTTGAGGAAGGCTTCCGGCAGCACCGGCAGGCCGCCGGAGACGACGATCACGTCGAATGGCGCGCCGTTGGCCCAGCCCTGGGCGCCGTTGCCCTGCTCCACCGTCACATTGGTGACGCCGTTGGCGGCCAGGTTCTGCTCGGCCAGGGCCTTCAGTTCGGGCGAGATTTCCACCGTCGTCACATGGCGGGCGCGGTGCGCCAGCAGGGCGGCCATATAGCCGGAGCCGGCGCCGATTTCCAGCACGGACTCATGCTTCTTGGGCGCCGCGTCCTGCAGCAGGCGCGCCTCGATCTTCGGCATGAACATGGCCTCGCCGCCGGGCAGCGGGATTTCCGTATCGACGAAGGCCAGCGCCTTGTGCGCGGCGGGGACGAAATTCTCGCGTTTAACTACCAGCAGCAGTTCCAGCACTTCCGTATCCAGGACGTCCCATGGGCGGATTTGCTGTTCGATCATGTTGAAACGGGCTTGTTCGATATTCATCTTATGACTCAGTGAGGGAGGAATAATCCGTCATTTTATCGTTGAACTGGCATGGAGGCACATATTAACGATAAGGCAGCGGAATGGACGGGAAATTGCGACAGTCTGCATTTTAAGGGGGATGAAGCGCCCAAAACAGCCCGGCGAGGGGCAAAAAGCATCACTGCGCCGGGGCCAGCATGCCACGCAGGCTGACCTCGATAAAAGTATCCATATAGGTGATCGGGTCGATCGGGCCCTTTTCGCAGGGCATGAAGCCGTTGGTCCACATCATCAGCATCAGCACGGGCGCGACCAGCACATGGGTCATCATGTCGGGGTCGAAGGCGCGGAACTCGCCGCGCGCGATGCCGCGCTTGAGGACGCTGGAAATCAGGCGCTCGCCGCGCGCCACCACTTCCTCGTCGTAGAAGCGGGCCAGATCGGGGAAGTTGTTGGCCTCGGCCATCATCAGCTTGGTGATGCCGGCCAGTTCGGTGGCGCCCATCTGCTGCCACCAGCGCATCAGGATCTCGCGCAGCAGCTCGGGCGTGGGGCCGGTGAAGCCGGCCACGGTGAGCTCGGCCTCGCCGATGGCGTGCACGATGTGTTCGCGCACGACGGCCTTGAACAGCTCTTCCTTGTTGGTGAAATACAGGTACAGCGTGCCCTTGGAGACGCCGGCGCGGCGCGCCACGTCTTCCAGGCGGGTGGCCGCGTAGCCGCGTTCGACGAACAGCCCCAGCGCCGCGGACAGCAATTCCTGCGGCCGCGCATCCTTGCGCCGCTCCCAGCGCGGCTTGGTATCTTGAGGGGCATCCATGGGCGAATTTAATAACTTACTTATAAGTCATTAATATAGTCGTCCCGTGGGGAGGCGTCAAGATGGCGCTAGCGAGGCTTGTAACGAACACCGCCCCTTCGCAGCAGGATGGCCGCGGCGATGGTGAGCGCGGCCAAGGTCAGGGCCGAGCCTTCCAGGCCGTAGGCGCCGCCCGTCAGCCATTGCGGGCCGCTCAGCTGGCCGCTGAACAGGCCTTCCTTCGCCTCGTGGCCCGAGACGGCGATCGACCAGACCGTGCCCAGCGTATAGTTCCAGCCGGCGTGAAAGCCGATGCTGAGCCAGAGGCGTCCCGTCACCATATAGGCCGCCGTCAGCAGCACACCGGCCATGGCCGTCGCCGCCAGCGCCACCAGCGTGGGATCGCCGGGGATGTGGGCCAGCGCGAACAGCACGGACGTCAGCGCCAGCGCGGGCCAGCGGCCCCACGCACGCTCGGCCATGCGGAACAGAATGGCGCGGAACAGCAGCTCTTCCAGGGTGCCGACAAAGACCATCTCGCCGATCGGCTTGACGAGGGCGAAGCTCCACCCGTTCATGTGATCCAGCCGGTAGGCGCCCACAGCCGCCAGCGCGGCGATCACGGCGCCGACCAGCACGAAGCCCAGCGCCAGGCCCGCGCCCAGCTGCGGCGCCAGGCGCAGCGCGGATACCTCGTCCGCCTCGCGCCGCTCGGTCTGGCGGACATACCAGCGATAGGCCAGCAGCGCCACCGCGGCCGAGAGGAATTCCGGCCACACGGGACGGAAGGGCTTGGCCACCAGCGAGTGAATCACCCCTTCCGGCGTCAGCGCGGCCACCAGCACGACCAGCACGGCGCCGACAAAGCGCACCACGCCGTGTTCAAACAGGCGGCGCATGCGCGATGGCGGGACGACTTGAATCTCGGCTGCGGTGTTCATCTCTTGACCTCGCTGAATTGTTTTCAATTAAATAATAGTATCACTTTGCTATACAGCAAAAAATTTTTGCTGAAAATCTGTCGCATCCGATGCCTTTTCAGGGGGTAACTTTCAAGCTGCACATATCATTGCGCACGCCGCTCTGCTACGCTGATGGATCGCAATGCACGTCGTGATACCCGACCTCAAAGGAGGAATCGCCATGACCGTTGTACAACGCTTGAGCATGCTGATCGGCATCGTTATCCTGGGCCTGTTTGCCGTCGCCGGCATCGGCCTGTATCAGACGGATAACGTCTTCAAGGCCGCCAACTACACCAATGTCAACGTGGTCCCCAGCATCCTCGGGCTGGACAAGGGCTTCAGCGCGCTGGCCCTGCTGCGCACCCAGACCTGGCAATACATCGCCCTCACCGACAAGGACAAGATGGCCGAGTGGGAAGCCAAGATGAACAGCAATCTGCAGGCGATCGAGTCGGCGCTGAACGTGTATGAAAAAGAATATATTTCCGACGACAAGGACAAGGCCCTGCTGGCGTCCGACCGCAGCGCCCTGGGCGAATATGAGACCCTGCGCGCCAAGGTGGTGGGCCTCGCGCGCGACGGCAAGCATGTCGAGGCGCGCGACCTGCTGCTCAACAACCAGGCCATGCTGGCCAAGGTGTGGGACGCCTTCGAGGCGCACCGCCAGTACAACGCGGAGATCGGCAAGCACTCGGCCGACGAGGCCACGGCCATCAAGTCCAGCGCCCTGACCCAGTCGGTGCTGACGGCCGCGCTGACCCTGGCCGTCGTGATCGCCGTCGGCGTCTGGATCACGCGCAAAATCCTGCGCCAGCTGGGCGGCGAGCCGGACTACGCGGCCGGCATCGTGCAGGAGGTGGCGCGCGGCAATTACACGGTGGACGTCCAGCTCAAGCAGGGCGACCAGACCAGCCTGCTGTACTCGATGAAGTCCATGGTCGAGCAACTGCTGGCGCAGATCGGCGGCGAACCCGCCTACGCCTCGCGCATCGTCAGCGAGATCGCGGCGGGCGACCTGACGGTGCAAGTCAATCTGCGCCCCGGCGACCAGTCCAGCCTGCTGTTCGCCATGAAGGCCATGGTCGACAAGCTGGCCAGCGTGATGACCGAGGTCAGCAGCGGGGCCGAGTCGCTCACCAGCGCCTCGGAGGAAATCAGCGCTACCGCCCAGTCGCTGTCGCAGGCGGCCAGCGAGCAGGCGGCCGGCGTGGAGGAAACCAGCGCCTCGATCGAGCAGATGACAGCCTCCATCGGCCAGAACACGGAAAACGCCAAGGTCACGGACGGCATCGCCAGCAAGGCTTCGCACGAGGCGGCCGAGGGCGGCGAAGCGGTGCGCTCCACCGTGGCCGCCATGCAGCAGATCGCCAAGAAGATCAGCATCATCGACGACATCGCCTACCAGACCAATCTGCTGGCCCTGAACGCGGCGATCGAGGCGGCCCGCGCGGGCGAGCACGGCAAGGGCTTCGCCGTCGTCGCGGCCGAGGTGCGCAAGCTGGCCGAGCGCAGCCAGGTGGCGGCGCAGGAAATCGAACAGGTGGCTTCCAGCAGCGTCGAGCTGGCCGAGAAGGCGGGCAAGCTGCTGGACGAGATGGTGCCGAATATCCGCCGCACCTCCAACCTGGTGCAGGAGATCACGGCCGCGTCGGAGGAACAGTCGGCCGGCGTGGGCCAGATCAATTCGGCGGTGACGCAGCTGAGCCAGACCACCCAGCAGAACGCCTCCAGCTCGGAGCAGCTGGCGGCCACGGCCGAGGAAATGAGCAGCCAGGCGGAGCAGCTGCAGCAGGCCGTCGCCTACTTCCGCGTGGACGGCGGCGCCAGCAGTCCCCGCCGCCAGGCGCGCCAGGCGATGGGCAAGATGCGCCAGGCGCCCGCCAGCAACCGCGTGATGTCGCTGGAAACGGAGCCAGACGACAGCAACTTCGTCCGCTTCTGACTACTGCCTAAGCCGGCGCCGCCGCGCCTTCCTCTTCGGCGACCGCCTCCACGCCGGGCTGGCGCACGGGCAGCAGCAGGCGGAAGCAGGCGCCCTGTCCCGGCGCCGACTGCACTTCGATCTGGCCGTGGTGGTCCTGCACGATGCCATAGGCCAGCGACAGCCCCAGCCCCGCGCCCTCGCCGATGGGACGGGTGGTGAAGAAGGGGTCGAAGACGCGCGTCAGCACGCCAGGCTCGATGCCGCAGCCATCGTCCGCCACCTCCAGCCACACCTGGCCGTCCGCGCAGCCGCTGCGCACGGTGATGCGCCCGCGCGCCTCGCCCATGGCCTGGGCCGCGTTGAGCACCAGGTTCATCACCACTTGGTTGATCTGGCGCGGCAGGCACTGCACGGCGGGCAGCGCGCCGTATTCGCGCACCACGTCGGCCACGGGCTGCAGGCGGGGCGCGAGCAGGCTGAGGGTGTTTTCCACGCCCTGGTGCAGGTCGGCCCACTCCCAGTGCTGTTCGCAGCCGGCACGGGCAAAGTCCTTCAGGTTCTGCACGATGCGCGCCACCCGCTCCATGCCGCCGCGCGACTCGGACAGCAGCAGGGGAATGTCCTCGCGCAGGAAGTCGGCGTCGATGGCGGCGCCCAGTTGGCGCGGCCGCGCCGCATCACCCGCGCCCTGGGCGTCCAGCAGCTGGAACAACTGGCCCACATAAGTTTCCAGCATGCTGAAATTGGAGGACAGGTAGGCCAGAGGATTGTTGATCTCGTGCGCCATGCCGGCCGCCAGCTGGCCCACGGAGGCCAGTTTTTCCGACTGCAGCAGACGGCTTTGCAGCAGCTTGCGCTCGGCGATCTCCTCGCGCAGCCGCAGATTGGCTCCGCTCAGCTCCGCCGTGCGCTGCTGCACGCGCTGCTCCAGGTGCTCGTTGGCCAGCTGCAGCTGGCGGTTGACGCGGCCGATCACGGCGTGGCTGCGCATCAGCAGCACGATCACATAACCCAACAGCAGGGCCAGCGCGGCCGACAGGGCGGCCATATACATGCTCTCCTGCCCCATGCCGGCGGACTGGCGCTGCTCCAGCGCGGCCAGCAGGGCGGCGATGTCGTCGATGCTGCGGGCGGCGGGAACGGCGGCGATCTCGTTCAGCAGCCCGTACACGGCGCTCTTCTCGCGCACCACGGCGCGCGCATGGGCCACGAACACGTCCAGTCCCTCCTGCTGCGCCGCCGGCAGCGTCCCGCGCCGCGCCGCCAGCGCGTCCAGCTGGGCCAGCACCGGCTGCGCCGCTTCGCCCGCGCCGCCATGCTGGTAGAGCAGCACGTCGAGCAGGGCGCGGTAGACGGCCGCCTCCAGCGGCGCCGGCAGCGGCGCGCGGCCGGTGGCCAGGTCGCGCGCGGCGATGGGCAGGAAGGCGTGCGAATTGTGCATCACCGCGTTGTGCGACTTGAACGATTCGATCAGGGCGCCCTTGCGCTGCAGGGCGTCCTGAAAGGCCGCCACGGAGGCCGACAGCGCGGCGGCGTCGGCGGCGGGCATCTGCCTGGCCAGCGTGGACACGGTGGCGCCCACTCGCTCCGACAGCGCGCCCAGCTCCGGCAGCGGATCGACCAGGGCGTCGTAGTTATGGTTCATGCCGATGCGGGCCTTGAGCACGTCGACCTCCCACTGCGCGTCCAGCTGCTTGACCTGGCGCAGCAGGGCGACCGATTCGAAATAGCGGCCGGCGTCGTAGTCGATGGCGCTGTCCAGCAGGAACAGGGCGCCGCCCAGCAGCAGGACCAGGGCCAGCAGCAGGGGCCGGGCGTGGCGCAGGATGAAGGCGCTCATGGCTGTCCCTCCGGCTCGGCCGACAAGGTTTTCAGGAAGAGGACGATGGCGGCCTTGTCTTCTTTCGAGGCCACCCTTCCCAGCTGGTACTTGAACATCACGTCCACCGCCTGTTCCAGCGTGGCGGCCGAGGCGTCGTGAAAATACGGCGCGCTGGCGGCCACGTTGCGCAGGCTGGGCACCTTGAACACGTACAGGTCGTCCTTGCTGCCCGTGACCAGGAAGCGCCCCTGGTCGGCCGGCGTCAGCTTGCCGCGCGCGGCGAAGTAGTCGTTCATCACGCCCAGCTTCTGGAACATATTGCCGCCCACGTTGACGCCCTGGTGGCAGGCCACGCAGCCGTACTGCTTGAACTTCAGGTAGCCGGCCCGCTCGGCCGCCGTGATGGCCTGCTCCTCGCCCCGCAGGTAGCGGTCGAAGCGGGCGTTGGGCGTGATCAAGGTGCGCTCGTAGCTGGCGATGGCGTTGACGATATTGGCCTGGGTGACGCCGTCGCGGTAGACGGCGGCAAAGGCGCGCTGGTAGCCGGCGTCCGCCTGCAGGCGGCGCACCACCTCGGGCCAGGACGAGCCCATTTCCACCGGATTGACCACCACCTGCTCGATCTGCGCCTCCAGCGTGGCGGCGCGGCCGTTCCAGAACTGGCGGAAGTTCAGCGCCGCATTGAGCACGGTGGGCGTGTTGACGGCCGTGAGCTGGCCGCGGAAGCCCGCCGACAGCGGCCGCCGGTCCACGCCGCCCTGCCCCGGGTTATGGCAGCTGGCGCAGGAGACGGCGCCGTTGGCCGACAGCCGCGCGTCGTGGAACAACTGGCGGCCCAGCGCGGCGCGGGCCGGGTCCTGGTGCAGGGACAGGGGCACGGGCTGGATAGGTTCGTCGCTCAGGGCGGGGCCGCCCAGGACTGGAGGCGCGGCCAGGCCGGCGGCGATGACGGCGATCGTGGCCGCCGCCGTAAGGGCCGCCGCCCTCGCCCGTGGCGCCGCCTGCGCGGCCTTGCGCAGCGGCCCGTTCATGGCAAAACCGCCAGGCCGGCCGGTGCGGGGCCTTGCTGCCGCAGGGGCAGCAGCACGCGGAAGGTGCTGCCCAGGCCCGGCGCCGTTTCCACCTCGATGCGTCCGCCATGGCGCTGCACGATGCCCTGCACCAGGGCCAGCCCCAGTCCCGTGCCCTCGCCCACCGGCTTGGTGGTGTAGAAGGGCTCGAAGATGCGCGGCAGGACCTCGGGCGCGATGCCGCTGCCCGTATCGCAGACGGCCAGCCAGCCATTGTCGCCGGCGCGGCCCGTGCGCACGGTGATGCGGCCGCGCCGCGCGTCCATGGCGTGGGCGGCGTTGACCACCAGGTTCATCACCACCTGGTAGATCTGCGACGGCAGGCAGGCCAGGGGCGGCAGGTCGCCGTATTCGCGCACGATGTCGGCCTTGCGGCGGACCTCGCTGCGCGCGATGTCCAGCGTGGCGTCGATGCCGGGATGCAGGTCGACGCACTGCCATTCCGGCCCGCTCTCGCCGCAGGCAAAAGCGCGCATGTCCTGCACCATCTGCCGTACGCGGGCGATGCCCTCGCCCGCCTCGCGCATGAGTTGCGGAATATCGTCGCGCAGGAAGTCCAGCTGCGCCGCCTCGCGCCGGGTGCGCAGGGCCGCCGCCACGTCCGGCGTGCGCAGGTCGTCCTCGGCCTGGCGGTAATGCTGCAGCAGGTCGAGCAGCGGCGGCAGATAGTCGCGCAGCATGTCGAAATTGGACTGGACATAGCCCAGGGGCGTGTTGATCTCGTGCGCCAGGCCGGCCGCCAGCTGCTCCACCTGCGGCAGCTCGCGCGGCACGTTCTCCATCTGCCGCAAGGCCTGCAGCTCGGCGCGGGATAACAGGCTGTTCATGCTGCGTTCTCCCCGGCGGCCAGTCCATGCACCTGCCAGTAGTGGCGGAAGGCGGCGCCGATGTTCTCGCGCAGCACGCGGTTGTCCCAGGGCTTGGTGTAGAAGCGGTACAGCGAGCCGCGGTTGATGGCGTCCATGATGGTCTTCAGGTCCGTGTAACCGGACAGGATGATGCGGAAGGTGTCGGGATACATGTCCTTCACCTTGTCCAGCAGCTCGGTGCCGCTCATCTCCGCCATGCGCTGGTCGCACAGGATCAGCTGCACCGGATGCTGGGCCAGCAGGGCGAAGGCGTCGCTGGCGTTTTGCGCCGTCAGGATGCGGTAGCCGTCCTGGCGCAGCAGGCGGGTGAGCGCCGTCAGCACATGGGCCTCGTCGTCGACGATCAGCAGCGTGCGCGCGGGCGCCCCGCCGGCGCCGCCGGGCAGCGCCAGCCGCACGTCCTCGCGCAGCATCTGCTCGAACTGGGCCACCGGCAGCGGGCGGCTGAAGAAATAGCCCTGGATCTGGTCGCAGCAGCGGCGCGCCAGGTAGGCCAGCTGCGCCGCGTCCTCCACCCCTTCCGCCACCACGTCCATGCGCAGGCTGTGGGCCATGGCGATGACGGCGTCGACCAGGGCCGCGTCGCCCGGGTTGTGCGTCACCTCCTGGATGAAGGCCTTGTCGATCTTCAGCGTGTTGACGGGGAAGCGCTTGAGATAGGCCAGGCTGGAATAGCCGGTGCCGAAATCGTCCACCGCCACCCGCACGCCCAGCGCGCGCAGGCGTGTGAGGATGGCGGCGGCGCGCTCGGCGTCCTGCATCAGGGCGCTCTCCGTCACCTCCAGCGCCAGCAGCTCGGGCGCCACGCCGTGCGCGGTCAGGGCGTCGCGGATCGTCTGTTCCAGGCCCTCGGCGGCGAACTGGCGGCTGGCCACATTGACGGCGACATGCAGCGGTACCGCCACGCTGCGCGACCAGACGGCCAGCTGGCGGCAGACGGTGTCGATGACCCAGGCGCCGACGGGCACGATCAGCCCCGTCTCCTCCAGCAGGGGAATGAAGTCGGCCGGCGACACCTGGCCGTGGCCGGGACGGTTCCAGCGCAGCAGCGCCTCCGCGCCCACCATGCAGCCGCTGCTGACCTGCACCTTGGGCTGGTAGACCAGCTCGAACTCGCCATTGTCCAGCGCCTTGCGCAGCGCGTGTTCCAGCTCGAAGCGGCGGCGCGCCTGCACATTCATGGCGTCGGTGAAGAAGCGGTACTGGTCGCAGCCGGCCGCCTTGGCCTGGTGCAGAGCCGTGTCGGCATAGCCGAGCAGGATGGCGCCGTCGTCGGTGTCGGCCGGATGCAGGGCGATGCCGATGCTGGCCGTCAGGCTGGCCTCCGCCTCGCCGCACTGGAAAGGCTGCGCCAGCGCCAGCCGGATCTGCTCCGCCAGCTGGCTGGCCTCGTGCGGGCCGGCGATCGCCTGCAGCAGCACGGCGAATTCGTCGTTGCCCACGCGGGCCACGATGGCCATGGGCGCGCACAGGGCCAGCCGCTCGGCGAACTGGCGCAGCACGGCGTCGCCCACCTCCTGGCCCAGGGTGTCGTTGACGTATTTGAAGCCGTCCAGGTCCGCCAGCAGCACGGCGCCCGGCAGCGTATTGGCGGCCAGCTGCTGCGCCAGCAGCTTGAGGAACAGGCTGCGGTTGGGCAGGCCGGTAAGGGCGTCGTAGCGGGCCAGGCGCAGGCCCTGGTCGCGCGTGCGGGTGTACAGCAGGCGCACTTCCAGCATGTTACGGATGCGGCTCAGGACTTCGGGCGGATCGAAGGGCTTGCTGACGAAGTCGCGCGCGCCCGCCTCCAGCGCGCGCAGCTTGTGCTCGGGCGCGGCCGTCATCACCAGCACGGGCAGGTACTGGTGCGCCTCCAGCTCGCGCAGGCCGTCCAGCACCTGGAAGCCGTCCATGTGGGGCATGTTCAGGTCCAGCACCACCAGGTCGTAGCGCTGCTCCCGGTGCAGCTCCACCACCTCGCGCGCGTCGCTGGTGGACTGCACGCCCGTGTAGCCGGCCGCCTGCAGGATGCCCTGCAGGATGGCGATGTTCAGCGGCTGGTCGTCCACCACCAGGATGCGGGCGTGGTGGAAGTCGGTGGCCGGCAGAGCGCAGGCAGATGGATGGTCAGGCATGATGATCTCCTTTGCACAGGGGCAGAACCGCCTCCAGCAGCAGGTTGTCGTTCATGGGTTTATGCAGATAGGCTTGCACGGGATGGCGACGCACGCGCTGTTCCAGCTCCGGCGTGTGCTGGCCGGTGACGATGACGAGGGGCAGTTGCGGCGCCAGTTCGGCCAGGCGGGCCTGCACTTCCAGGCCGCCCATCTGCGGCATGTGCAGATCGACGATGGCGCAGCAGGGCAGCTCCTGTTCCAGCGCCGCCAGGAATTCCACGCCCGAGGCGAATTCGCGCGCCGCCAGTCCTTCCGCGCGCAGCAGGCGCATCACGGCGCGCCGCACGGGCTCTTCGTCATCGACTACGGCTATCCAGGGAAAGTAAGTGTCCATGACACCAAGATAGCGCCACGGCGGCGGCGGCGATATGGGACCTTGGTCCTACACGGCGTCCGGCTCCTGCGGCCCCAGGCGGTCCACCAGCCGCACCAGGGCGGACACGGAGCGCACATTCATTTTTTGCATCACCCGCGCGCGGTGCACCTTGACCGTCTTTTCCGCCATGCCCAGGGCGTCGCCCACCTGCTTGTTGAGCAGCCCCTCGGCCACCAGGGCCATCACCTCGCGCTCGCGCGGAGTCAGGCTGGCCAGGCGCTGGCGCAGATCGTCGCGCTCGGAACACTGCGCCAGGCGCTGGGCGTTGCACGCCAGCGCCGCCTCCACGGCGTCCAGCAGGCGCTGGTCGTCCACCGGCTTGGTGAGGAAATCGACGGCGCCCAGCTTCATGGCGCGCACGCCGCTGTCGATGTCGCCGTGGCCGGTGAGGAAGACCAGCGACAGCGCGCTGGCGCGGCCGGCCAGCTCCTGCTGCAGGGCCAGGCCGCTCATCTCCGGCATCGACAGGTCCAGCACCAGGCAGCCCGGCATGGCCGCGTTGCCGCTGTCAAGGAAGGCGCGCGCCGAGCCATAGGCCTCGACCGCGTGGCCGGCCGATTTCAGCAGCCGCGCCAGGGCCTGCAGGACGGCCGGCTGGTCGTCCACCAGGAACACGCGTGCTGCGGCCCCGTCCTGCGCGTTCATGCCGGCGCTTCCTGCTGCGCCTCCTGCGCCGCTTCCCGCGCCGCCAGCGGCAGCGTCAGATGGAAGACGGCGCCCCGCGGCAGGCGGTTTTCCGCCCACAGCCGGCCCTCGTGGGCGTCGGCGATGCCGCGGCAGATCGACAGGCCCAGCCCCATGCCCCGCTGCTTGGTGGTGAAGAAGGGATCGAACAGGTGCGCCAGCACCTCGGGCGCGATGCCGGTGCCGTCGTCACTGACGCTGACGGTGACGACGCCCGCCTCGTCCAGCGCCGTGCCGATGCGCAGCACGCGCTGCTTGGGCGGGCAGGCCGCCATGGCGTCGCCGGCGTTGAGCACGAGGTTGATCAGCACCTGCTGCAGCTGCACGGGATCGGCCAGCACGATGGCCGGCTGCGGCGCGGGCGTCAGCTCCACCGTGACGCCGTCGTTGATCAGGTCATTGCGCAGGATGGCGAGGGCGTCGGCCACCAGCGCGTCGACGTCGACCAGCTGGCGCACGGTCTCCTTCTTGCCGAACAGGCTGCGCAGGCGCTGGATCACTTCGCCCGCGCGCCGGTCCTCCTTGACAATATCGGCCAGGATGGCGCCCACCTCCTCCAGCTCCGGCTGCGGCCGCGCGAGGAAGCGCTGCGCCGCCTGGGCGTTGCTGAGGATGGCCGTCAGCGGCTGGTTCAACTCATGCGCCAGCGCGCCGGACAGCTCGCCCAGCATGGCCACGCGCGACAGGTGGGTCACCTCCTCCTGCCGCAGCTGCAGCTGGCGCTCGTCCAGCTTGCGCTGGGTGATGTCGAGCGAGACGCCGCGCACCAGCTGCGGCCTGCCCTGCGCATCGTTCTGCACGGCGCCGTGCGAGCCTATCCAGCGCAGCCCGCCGTCCGGCAGCATCAGCCGGTATTCCGTGGCATAGCTGGCCGCTTCGCCGCTGGCCGCCTGCTCCAGCGTCTTCTCCAGCCCCGCGCGGTCGTCGGGATGCACGCGCAGCAGCAGGCGCGCCAGGTCGATCTGCTCGCCGGGGCCGAAGCCGAACAGGGCGCGCCAGGGATCGGACACCCACACCTCGCCCCGCGCCAGGTCGCGCGTCCACACGCCCAGGCGGGCCGCCTCCGCCACCAGCGACAGGCGCTGCTCGCTCTCGCTCATGCCCGCGCGCGCGCGGCGCACGCTGTCGGCGCCCTCCTGCATGGCCTGGGCCAGGGCGTTGGCTTCGCGGATCGCCAGCCGCGGCAGGGGCGGCAGCTGGCCGCTGCCGATGGCCCGCGCCAGCGGCACCAGCGCGCTCACCGAGCGCACCATGGCGCCGCCCACCGCCCAGGCGTAGCCCAGGCCGAGCAGCAGCGCCGCCACCGTGGCCAGCACCAGCCAGGTCAGCGACTGGCGCAGGCCGGCCGTCAGCTCGCCCAGCGGAATGCCGATCAGGACCGCCCAGCCGCTGACGGAGGACTTGCTGTAAAAGGTGTAGACGGGGATGCCGTCCAGCGTGGTCGACTGTACCGAACCCTCCAGCGCGCCCGAGGCCAGCTTCTCCTGCGTCGAGCGCGAAGTCAGGTGGCCCAGGTACTGGTCGATGTCCTGCGAGCGGGCCACCAGATGGCCGCCGCTGTCGACGATGGCGGCGCGCCAGGAGGGCGGCAGCTTCTGCTCGGCCAGCACATGGGCCAGCCCCGCCGGCAGGGCGGTGGCGTTGAGGCTCATGGCGATCACGCCGTCGCGCTCGATGGGCACGGCCACCGTGTACAGGAAGGCGCCCGTCAGCGGCCCCACGAACAGGTCCGACACGCCCGCCTCGCCCGTGCGCAGGGTGCGCGCCAGCAGGGGCGTGACGCCCAGCCGCGGCAGGGCGCCGCCGGGCGGCACGCGGGTGCTCATCAGCATTTCGCCCGTGCGGTTCAGCAGCAGGATGCTATCGGCGTGCAATTCGGGCAGCACGATCAGGGCCCGCTGGCGGAAGCCGGCCAGGTCGCCCTGCTCCAGCATGCGCGAGGTGGCCAGCGCCCGCAGGGCGGCCTGGGTACTGTCGAAATTATGGTCGACCACGGCCATGATGGCGCGCGCGCGGCTGACGGTCTGGTCGAACAGCTGCCGCTGCTCGCGCTGGTAAAAGCCGACGATGAGGAAGGCGGCGATGGCCGCCAGCGGCAGCACGCAGCCCACCACCAGCCCCGCCAGGCTGATACGCACGCTGGGCGCTTGCTTCCATTGAAAAAAGGCGTTTCTGCTCATAGGCGGGACCGTCTTTCCTTCACATGAAGCCGATTGTAGGGAAAAAGGCCACGCTTGTCTCAACTTGTTTGCGCTCCGTTGCTGGGTACATTCCTGCAAGGCGCCGGCATCGTTTACACTAACTACTCTGCCCAGGAGAATTGCTGTCATGGCCGCGAAAGACCTGCCCGAACTGATCACGCTGAAACGTCTGATCGACGAGGGCGGACGCTATCTCGACGTGGGTGCGCCCTGCGCCATCCAGATCGACGGCCGCCAGTTCCCCGTCTACTCGCTTGCCTTGGGCAACCCGTCACCCGAGGTGCCGGCGCTGGGCTTCTTCGGCGGCATCCACGGCCTGGAGCGCATCGGCACCCAGGTGGTGCTCTCCTTCCTGGAAAGCCTGCTGCAGCGCCTGCGCTGGGACAGCACCCTGCACCATCAATTGGAGTCGATGCGGCTGGTGTTCATGCCGCTGGTGAACCCGGGCGGCATGTGGCAGGCCACGCGCAGCAATCCGCACGGCGTGGACCTGATGCGCAACGCGCCTTTGAGCTCCCTCGAACGCGTGCCCTTCATGCTGGGCGGTCAGCGCTACAGCCGGCGCCTGCCCTGGTACCGCGGCGCCGACGGCGCGCCCATGGAGCAGGAGAGCCAGGCCGTGTGCGACGTGGTGCAGCGCGAGCTGCTGTCGCGCCAGTTCAGCATGGCGCTTGACTGCCATTCCGGCTTCGGCCTGCGCGACCGCATCTGGTTCCCGCACGCGCATACGGCGGCGCCGATTCCCCACCTGGCCGACATCAGCGCGCTGACTGAGTTGTTCAACCAGAGCTACCCCAATCACAACTATGTGTTCGAGCCGCAGAGCCGCCAGTACCGCGCCCACGGCGACCTGTGGGACTACCTGTATTTGAACGGCACCAGCTACAGCCAGCGCGTGTTCCTGCCGCTGACGCTGGAGATGGGCTCGTGGCTGTGGGTGAAAAAGAATCCGCGCCAGATCTTCGACCGCATCGCCATCTTCAACCCCACCGCCACCCACCGCCTGCAGCGCGTGCTGCGGCGGCACCTGGTGTGGTTCGACTTCCTCATGCGGGCCGCGCACAGCCACACGCGCTGGCAGCCGGAGGGCATGGCGCGCAAGCTGCATCACCGGCGCGCGATGGCGCTCTGGTACGGCGCATGAGCACCTGGGTCCTGCTGCGCGGCCTGATGCGCGAGCAGCGCCACTGGGGCGGCTTTCCCGCCCGGCTGGCGCAGGCGCTGCCGGACGCGCGCATCGTCACCCCCGATTTGCCGGGCAATGGCGAGCGCCACCGGCTGCGCAGTCCCACGCGCGTGGCGGAGATGGTGGAGTTCTGCCGCCGCGACCTGCAGGCGCGCGGACTGCCGCCGCCCTGGCATGTGCTGGCCCTGTCGCTGGGCGGCATGGCGGCCGTGGAATGGGCCAGCCGCTATCCGCAGGAGGTGGCGCGCTGTGTGCTGATCAACACCAGCATGCGGCCCTACAGCCCCTTCTACCGGCGGCTGCGCTGGCAGAACTATCCGTCCATCCTCAGGCAGCTGGCGATGGGCGGCGTGGAAAGCCAGGAGGCCATGATTCTGCGCATGACCAGCCGCCAGGCGGCCATCGCCGCGCCGCCGCCGCATGAAGAGCTGCTGCGGCGCTGGATAGGCTACCAGCGCGAATATCCAGTCACCCAGGCCAACGCGCTGCGCCAGCTATGGTCCGCGGCCCGCTTCCGCGCACCGTCCGCGCGGCCGGATGTGCCACTGCTGATCCTCGCCAGCGCGGGCGACCGCCTGGTCGACCACCACTGCTCCCTGCGGCTGGCGGCGGCCTGGAATGCGCCCTGCGAGCTGCATCCCAATGCAGGCCACGACCTGCCGCTCGACGACGGCCCCTGGGTGGCTGAAGCGGTGGCAAAATGGCTGGGGGCCCGCATAGAGGCGTAAAATAACGCCCCTATGAAAACAAGCACCCCGGCCACCGCTCCAGCCGCAAGCTGCCGCCCCGATTGCGGCGCCTGCTGCACGGCCCCTTCCATCAGCAGTCCCATTCCCGGTATGCCGAACGGTAAACCGGCGGGCGTGCGCTGCGTGCAGCTGGCGGATAACAATCTCTGCAAGATCTTCGGCCGCCCCGAGCGTCCGCCCGTCTGCGCCGGCCTGCAGCCATCAGAAGAGATGTGCGGCACGCATCGGGAAATGGCAATACGTTGGCTGACCGAACTGGAATGCGCCACCGGCCCAAATAAGAATTGACTACTTTTCTGCGCGCTTCCTGGGCTTTCGGCTCTTGGCTATTTGCTCGCGCTTTATCGCTGCCTCGAGGTATTGAGACTCTGTCAGCAGCTGGTCTCCCTTGCGCAGAAACCAGCCTTCCACACAGCTGTTATCGCGTAAAGCCATCTGAACATGGGTGCCAACGCGAAAACCTGACTTCGGCGCCACCTCGGCGCCCTGATAAAACGCGCCGCGTACCGCCTGAAAAGATGGCAATGGCGGCGAGTTATTTGCGCGGATATCATGGATAAAAGTAAATACCGCGTTATCAAGCTTCCGTAGAATGACATCGGCATCGTCTTCGCTTGCCGCCGCGTTCTTGGGTACAGGACTGCCCGTCGCCGCTAAACCGGCAAGCAACGCGGGGTAAGCAAGAGTGAACTCGCTGATGCCTTCTTGAGTCGTCATATCCAGCCAGTGCTGGACTCTAAGAACCGCGCCCACAACTGCCGGCGTACCAATTGGCCTCGCGGTGTACATCTTCGCAGGGTTATTGTGGGATGCTTCAGCAAACATCAATGCTCGCTCGGCATCCCCTTCAAAGAAATATGCTCCAGGGCCCAACCAATCGTAAGGATTCTTGCTGTGGTCAAGATATGCGAGCTTGCCACTGACCAAATCGTCTCTCGTCGTAATATCACAACCGTGATAGGCGACGAGCAAACGTCCTTCAATCATTTGTAAACACGAGAGAGTTTGCCCGCTGCTGTAACAATGCCAGCGCGACGCACGGCCTGGGCGGCGGCTTTATCCGACATCACATAAGGGCTCGCTACCTTTATCGACGCGGAAGAACTAGCTCCATTGGGCTTTGCCTTGGTGGTAGCCGTATGGACAGGCTTGGCCTTTGATTTCGAGGTAACCATACTTCATTGTCGCATAACGCCCAAGCTGCTGAAAATTTAGGCAGCACTGCAAAAGCGCAGGCGATTCCGTTGTTTTTGCGGCGGATTGTCCTGCACAGCGAAAAAAAGAATATGCTTTTCAGCCGCAAGGCCAAAAAACCCGTATCTATTACAACGAAAGAAAAGGGGTTTCCATGAAAAAGCTTATCCGTCTTGTACTCTTGCTCCTGCTGCTGCCATTGCTGACGCCACTGGCCCAGGCCGAAGATGCCGCTCCCTCCGCCGTGCTCAATACCTACCGCACCTGGATCAAGCCTGGCCACACGGCCGCCTTCAACAAGGCGCTGCTGGCCCATATCAAGCAGTTCCACAGCGGCGAGTGGAAATGGCGCGTCTACGATGTCAACACCGGCCCCGATGGCGGCTCACTGCAGATCAATGAAGGCCCGCACACCTGGAGCGCATTCGAAGGCCGCGGCGACCTGGGCGAAAAGCATATGCGCGACTATGAGGTCAACATCCTGCCCCACGTCGACAAGACTTCGCCCGAAGTCTATGCCGTCTACAAGGCTGAATACAGCACGACCGCGGTGGGCAATTTCTCCAACAAGGCGTCCCTCACCAACATCTATCCCAAGCCCGGCCAGCTGCTGGCCTATCTCGACAGCCTGAAAGCCATCAAGCCGGTATGGGAAAAGATGGGCTACAACGTGGTGGTCTACACGATCTTCCAGTCCGGCGAACCGCGCGTGACCATCGTGCAGCGCCTGAAGAATGGCCTCAAGGACTTCGAGCCCGAGGGCGCCACCTTCCGCGACGCCTACGATGCCGTCAACGGCGCCGGTTCCTACGCCAAGCGCATGGATGAGCAATTGCGCATCATCGACCATGTCGTCGGTGAGCTGATTTCGTTCAGGCCCGAGTTCACGCCAAAGTAAAGAACACCGCTGCGGTCCGGCCTTGCTCCGCAGCGGCTGTACTTTAACGCAGCGTGACCAGGTGCGCGAAAAGCTTCATCAACTCGGTGGAGAATTTCGGCGTCTGCGCCGGGACGGGGCAAGGTTTGGGGAGGCTGGGCTGGTTCATGGTCGGCTCCTGGGAAAAATGCGTTGATCGGCAAAATTTCTTGTTCATCTGAGGTATATTTTCGTCATCGCTCGCCTGCTTATCAAACGAGTTATTTTGTGACGATGAATAAGAAAAACTTAGCCTGATCCATCCATGAACAAACCGCTCCGCTCTCTTTCCGGCTTGATCGACTTCGATTGCGCAGCGCGCTGGGGCAGCTTCAAGCTGGCGGCGCAGGAGCTGCACAAGACCCCGGCCGCCATCAGCCTGCAGGTCAAGCAGCTGGAGGAAAACGTCGGCTTTGAGCTGTTCGTGCGCCATCCACGCCATATCACGCTGACCGAAAAAGGCGAGGAACTGGCCGCCGCCGTGCGCCGCATGCTGTCCGAGCTGCGCGCCAAGGTGGCGGCGCTGCAGGACGGTGACGATGAAAAAGTCCTGCGCATCTCGACCACCCATTCGCTGGCGCTCAAGTGGCTGGTGCCGCGCATCAGTCGCTTCACCAAGCAGTATCCGGACATCGACATCCGTATCGACTCCAGCGACCATCTGGTAGACCTGGACGACGGCAGCACCGACGTCGCGCTGCGCGTGGCCGACGTCGACGACGCCGATCCCCATCTGCTGTTCCATGAGCGGCTGGTGGTTGTCTACAGCCCGTCGCTGCTGCCGCCGGGCCACGAGGCGCTGACGCTGGATGATCTGCAGCGCTATCCCCTGCTGTACGAACACTCTGCGGACGACTGGATCCAGCTGCTGCGCGAGAACCATGCCATGAAGGGCAAATACGACTTCTCGCGCAGCTACACCAACTTCGCCGTACTGGCGCAGGCCGCGCTGGCGGGACAGGGCGTGGGGCTGGTGTCCTACGCCATCGCCTATGAAGACATCTGCAGCGGCGCGTTGAAGATGCTCGCCTGCCGCAGCGCGCCGTATGGGCGAGGCTATCGCCTGCTGGTCAGCCGCAACAAGGAAGGAATGAGCAAAATTACACGATTCCGCGCCTGGCTCAGGGAGGAAATCGGCGAGATGCGCCGCTCTCTCGATTGACGCCGGGGCGCGATTGCTCTACCGTGTCACGACATTCCCCAAGCGCCGCATGAAGCCCTCTCTCCGATTTATCGCCATCCCACTGTTCGCGGCATTGCTCTGCGCCGGCCAGGCCGCCGCCGCGTCCAGGCCCGAGCTGCGCTTCGTCCTGAAAAACGAAGAGCTGCCGTCCACCCGTTCCGACGCCGTCCCCCGCTTTCAGCAGGCGCTGGGCACAGCGCTCGCGCGCCAGCTGGGACGCAAGGTGCGCTTTATTTCGCTGCCGCGCAAACGCATGGTGGCCGCGCTGGAAGAGGACAAGGGCGACATCCTGTGCGGCTACACGCCGGAATGGATGCCCGGAGGGCTGGAATGGGGACATCCCTTCATCCCCGTCAGCGACGTGGTGCTGTCGTCCGCCCGCGTGCCCGCTCCGGCGCGGATCGAGGATTTGCGCGGCAAACGCATTGGCACCGTGCTGGGCTTCCACTATCCGGATATGGAAAAAGGCCTGGGCGCGGACTTCGTTCGCGACGATGCGCCGACTATCGTCCTGTCGCTGCGCAAATGGCAGCTGGGCCGCTTCGACTACGTGCTGATGCCGCGCGCCGTGGTCGACAAGCAGGCCGACAAAGGGGCGCTGCCGGCCGGCTACCATCTGATGGTGGTCAACGAGATCAAGACCATGTGCGCCGTGCCACCGCATGGCCATGTGGCCATCGGCGACGTCAATGCGGCCATCGACACACTGGAGAAGAGCGGCGAAATGGCGCGCATACTGCACCTGCGCTAGCGCTCAGGCGTCCGGCAGGTTCAGTGTGCCGGCGCCGATTTCGATCACACGTCCGCCAACGCGGATTTTCCCGCTTTCGACATTGAGCGTGAGAAGGTTGGGACGCTTGATCATCCTGGCCTGATGCACATGGGCGGACAGCGGCTTGTCGCCCTGCGTCGCCAGCCACCAGCCGCCAAGGTTGGCGCAGGCCGATCCCGTACCGGGATCTTCGCTGATGCTGGTGGGACCGGACATCCAGAAGTAGCGCGCCTCAAAGCCGTCCTCAGTGCGGGCGAAGATGTAGGTCTTGGCCTGGCCGCTGCTGTTCACACTGTGCCGCGCCATCAGCTCCGCATTGGGATGGCAGGCGTTGACGTATTCAACGGAGGTGAGCGGAATCATGGGCTGTTCGGTGCCGCAGTTCACCCACATCACGGGGCCGCCGATGGCTTCCACAGGAAGGCCCAGCATCGCTGCCAGTTCCTCCCGGCTCGCGGCCATGGGGCGCGTCGTGGGCGAATTGGCGGACAAGGTCCAGCGGCCGTCGCGGCGCTGCACGGGAATCACGCCCGCGCCCATCTCCAGCGAAAACGCATCGCCCGCATTGCGCAACTGGCTGACCACATGCGAAGAGCCGAGCGTGGGATGGCCGGCAAACGGCATTTCGTAAGTGGGAGTGAAGATTCGGATGCGTGCCGCCGCCTTTTCGGATGGCAGGATGAACACCGTCTCGGACAGATTGAACTGACGGGCGATAAGCTGCATCTGCTCGTCGCTCAAATCGCTGCCGTCTTCGATGACGGAGAGGGGATTGCCGCCGAACGTGGTTTCGGCAAACACGTTCAGCAGACGGAATTTCAATGCGGGCATAGCGGCTCCTGGATCATCGGAGCCACCGATGCTATCACGGTTCCAGCAGCCGCAGCCTGGCTTCCAGACGGATGTCGTCGGAGGCGCTGCCGACCATCAGCTTGAAGTCTCCCGGCTCGGCGCCCCACTGCAACTGGCTGTTGAAGAAGGAGAGCAGGTCCTTGTCGATGGTGAAGCTGATGCGGCGCTGCTCGCCCGGCTTGAGGTGGATCTTCTGGAAGCCTTTCAGCTCCTTCAGCGGACGCACGACCGATGCGACCATATCGCGCAGATACAACTGCACCACCTCGTCGCCCTCCACCTTGCCGCTATTGGTGACATCGAGCGACAGCGTGGCCGTTTGTCCGGACTTGATGGCCTCATGGTCCAGCTTCAGGTTGGCGTAGCTGAACTGCGTGTAGCTCAGGCCATGGCCGAAGGCGTAGCGCGGCGTGTTGACCGAGTCGATGTAGGCCGACTTGTAGACCACATTGTGCTCGTCCGTGACGGGACGGCCCGTCTGGTACTGCACGTACGACAGGGGAATCTGGCCCAAGCTGCGCGGGAAGGTGATGGGCAGCTTGCCGGACGGGTTGAATTCGCCGAACAAGGCGCTGGCGACCGCGTTGCCGCCTTCGCTGCCGGGGAACCAGGCGTAGAGGATGGCGTCCGCTTGATCGGCAATCGTATTGAAGATCAAGGGACGGCCTGCCAGCAGGACCGCCACCACGGGCTTGCCAGTAGCTTTGAGGGCGGCGAACAACTGCTCCTGCTTGCCAGGTAGACGAATGTCGGTGCGCGACTTGGCTTCACCGCTCAGGTCCCAGGTTTCACCAATGGCCAGCACGATGACGTCCGCCTTGGCGGCGGTGGTGATTGCGGCGGCAAAGCCTTCGTCGCTGGCGCAGCCGGGCGCGCAGGCTTGCGCGTAGCTGATCTCCGCGCCCTGTCCCGCGTGGCTGCGGATACCTTCGAGGATGCTGACCACGTCCGCGCGCTCTCCCTGCACCACCCAACCGCCCTCCAGATCGCGTTTTGAATCAGCCAGCGGGCCGATTACGGCGATGCGAGGCGCGCCATGCGGCTCATGCGAATCGTGCGCGTCGTGCGGCTCGCGGGCTAGCGGCAGCGTGGCGTGCTCATTTTTCAGCAGCACCAGCGATTTCTGCGCCACAGCCAGCGCGGCGGCGCGATGTGCCGGATCGTTCAGCACCGCCTTCTCGCGCGCAGCGTCGGAGAACCTGTAGGGATCATCGAACAGACCCAGTTCAAACTTCTTGTACAGAATGCGGCTGACGGCTTCGTCCAGCGTCTTCACCTTCACCTTGCCCGCTTTGACGGCAGCGGCGAGATTGTTGGTATAAGCGTAGCCCTCCATATCCATGTCATTGCCGGCGTTGATGGCTTTGATGGCGGCATCTTGCATATCGGCCGCATAGCCATGCGAAACCATTTCCCGCACCGATCCCCAGTCGCTGACGACGAAACCTTTAAACTTCCAGCCGCCCTTGAGGACATCGCGCTGAAGGAAGGCGTTGCCCGTGGCGGGAACGCCATTCAGCGTATTAAAGGAGTTCATGAACGTCGCCGCACCCGCATCCAACGCGGCCTTGAACGGCGGCAGATAGGTCTCGAACAGCTGCTGCTTGCTCATATCAACGGCATTGTAGTCGCGTCCCGCAATCGCCGCACCATAGGCTGCAAAATGCTTTGCCGTCGCCATCACAGATTCCGTGCCACCCAGCTTCGCGCCCTGGAAGCCCAGCACGCGCGCCCGCGCGATCTGCGAGCCAAGGAAGGTGTCTTCGCCCGCGCCTTCCATCACGCGGCCCCAGCGCGGATCGCGCGCCACGTCCACCATCGGCGCAAAAGTCCAGTGAATGCCGGACGCCGCCGCCTCGCTTGCAGCCACACGAGCGGACAATGCGATGGCGTCCATGTCCCACGACGCCGCCTCGCCCAGCGGGACGGGGAACACGGTGCGATAGCCGTGGATCACGTCAAGACTGAACAGCAGCGGAATCTTCAGCCGCGATTGCAGCGCCAGCGCCTGAATCTCGCGCGTATCGGCCACGCCTTTCACGTTCAGCATGGAGCCGACCTTGCCGTTGCGGATATCGGCCAGCTTGTCAGCGTAGTTGATGCTCGTGGGGCCGGTGAACTGGCGGCCGGAGATCTGATGCAGCTGGCCCACCTTCTCTTCCAGCGTCATCTGCTTAAGCAGGGCGGCGACTTTATGTTCGATCTGCGCATCCTGCGCGGCGCACAGCAAGGGACCCGCCAGCAAAGCGCCGGCAATCAGTTTCATCTTCATTTGTATTGCTGCTGTTTGGCGTCGTAATAGGATTTGAGCGTGTAAAAGGCTTGCTTTTTCTTGCCCGTCTCCGACAACAGGCCCTTGCGGTTCCAGAAGTCCTGGAAGTAAGGATGCGGACGGCGCGGCGAGCGGAAGTCCACCAGCACCCATGGCGTCATGCCGCGCAGGCCGGGAATCGCATCGAGCATCTTGAACTGGTTCTTGTACAGCAGGTCCTGATATTCCTCGCTCCAGCGCGTATCGGCGTCGGCGTGATAGCCGCCCAGCGCATCGGCGCCGAATTCGGTGATCACCACCGGCTTGTTGTACTTGATGTTGAAGCGGTAGCGCAGCATGTCGCTGTTACTGGCCCAGTACCAGCCTGCGTATTCGTTGAAGCTGGCCAGATCCAGCTTGTCGGCCAGCGGATCTTCCACCGTGATCTCGTCGCCCTTGCGATGCACTTCCAGCGCGGCGCCAACAAGACGGGTCTGATCCAGCGAACGCACGGTGTCGGCCAGCTTGCCCATGAACTCCGTGCGGGGCACGCTGACCGGCGTCTCGTTCCCGATCGACCAGATGATGACGCTGGCACGGTTCTTGTCGCGCACCACCATGTCGCTCAGCTGCTGGCGGGCGTTGTCGAAGACTTCCGGCTTGGTCCACGAGATGGTCCAATACACCGGCACCTCAGCCCACACCAGCAGGCCCATTTCATCGGCCAGCCGCACCATCTCTTCACTGTGCGGATAATGCGCGAGGCGGACGTAATTGCAGTTCAGGTCTTTGGCCCATTGCAGCAACATGCGCATATCGCCTTCGCCACGCAGACGGCCCGGGATCAGCGGATTTTCGTCGTGCAGCGAAATCCCCCGCAGGAAGATGGATTTTCCGTTCAGCAGAATGTCCTGCCCACGCGTGACAATGCTGCGGAAGCCGATGCGGTCGCTGACCTGATCCGTCGCAGCAGCCAGCGTCACCGTGTAAAGCTTGGGATCTTCCGGCGACCAGTAGTGCAGCTTGTTCTTCACCAGTGGGATGCTGATGGCAGCGCGGCCGTCGACGTTAGTATGGACGGTGGTCTTGATGCCCGCTTCGGGAATCGTCAGCACCACGTCCTGCACGCGCTGCGCACCTGTCAGCTGTACGAAGCCTTCGATACGGTTCATATCGCCCTTGGCCAGTTGCACCTGGTAGTCGGCGATATAGGAATCCGGCACCTCGGCCAGCAGCACGTCGCGGGTGATGCCGCCGTAGTTCCACCAGTCCGTACTCACGGTGGGGATATCGTCCTGATGGCGCGTATTGTCGGCCTTGACGATGACCGTGTTCTGGCCCGCCTTCAGCTTGCCCGTCACCTCGAACTGGAAGGGCGTAAAGCCGCCTTTATGGCTGCCTAGCTTTTTGCCGTTCAGGTAAACGTGCGCTTCATAATTCACCGCGCCAAAGTAGAGGAAGTAGTGCTTGCCCTCTTTTGGCGTCGCATTGAACAGCTGCCGCATCCACACCGTGCCTTCGTAGTTTTCCAGCTTGGCGTCCTGCGAGTTCCAGTCGCCGGGAATCGCCATCGTTGGCGAGCCGTCGAAGCTGTATTCGACGATATCGGTCTTGTCCTTCGGCTTGCGGTCGTCGAAGAAGCCGCCGCTACCCGATTCCGACTGGTCGTAGGGCTGATGGCGGTAGTTGTAATAGCCCGTCTCGTAGGGATCGACGATGTAGTTCCAGCGGCCGTCGAGCAGGACATGCTGGCGGCCGTAAACGTTATGCAGCGCAGGCTCCGCCAGCGCATGGCTAGCCAGCAGCGACAGCAGGAATGAATGCAGCCACTTCATGTATGCTCCTCGCGAATGTCGTTCCCGCGCAGGCGGGAACCCCATTGGATTCCCGCCAAGGGGGCCGCCCTCGGCCGGGAATGACAGGTTAGTGGTAGTGGATAGTCCACTGAATCGTCAGCGGTTCCTTCATGCTGAATTTGCCGCTGGAGCAGCTGACCAGCGTCTTCATCGGACCATACGGCGCCTTCCAGTGATCGGCGTCCGTGGTCGGCGCGACCTGGCATTGCTGCAGGCCGGAGACGCTGTATTCCGTCACATCGCCCTGCTTGAAGCGCACCGTCTTGCCGTCCAGCGTGGGCTGGTCGGAGAAGGAGCCAAAGTCCAGCGTCAGCTTTTCCACTTCCTGCGCGCCGACTGGCGTGTACTTGTCGGTGCGTGTCATCACACCGTGCGACAGCACATAAGTGGTTTCGACCTTGATGCGGCCATCCTTGATTGGCGCGTTCTTGCCCACCTTGTCCATCTCGTCCTGATGGAAGCTGATGGTGTGCTTGCCATCCTTCTCGCTGTGGCGGATATCCTTGATATAGGCCGCCGCGATCAGCTGGCTGCCATCGGCCAGCGTAAACTTGGGCATCAGCTGTGCATACGCCGGGCCGCCGTCCGCGATGCCGGACACGATCCCCGGCGAGAACGGCAGCGCATAGTAAGGGCTGTTGGAATGCTGGCTAGGCCCACCGTTGATCATGTTCAGGCTCACCACATGCTTCTGGTCGCGGAAGATGGCCAGCGCGCGGTCGTATTCGCCCTGCGCAAAGGTGGTGACGCTGAATTGCGGACGGTTCTTGTCCAGCCACGCCTGCAAATCCGCCTTCGGCTGCGCATCCTTCATGCCCGCCGCATTCCACATGTCGTTCGTCGACAGAAGTTGGTGCAGCAGGGAGAAGTTCTCGCCCAGGATGCGGTTCTTGCCGCGATAGCCGTCCGTGCGGCGTCCCTTGCCCCACATGTCCAGCGAATGCATCGACGGGTCATACCAGAAGTCCATGTAGCGCGCCGCGACGCGGCTGGAGAAAGCGTAGGCGTACTGCTTTTCCTCCGGCGTCAGCACGTTCAGGTAAGCGGATACGGAGAGGATCTCCACCAGCGCCGTCTCGCCATACGGTCCAAGGCTGCGGCCGAAGCTGAAGCCATCGCCCGCCGTGTTGGACACATTCAGCGCGATGTCGGCCGCCTTGCGCAGCAAGCCTTTCAGCTCATCGGTCGGCGTCAGTCCCGTCTCCAGGAAGCGCTCGCATATCTCGGCGATCAGCAGGATGCTGTAGCGGTCGAAGCGTCCCGCACCATCCGTCTCGTCGGAGAAGCCGTATTTGCCGGAGTACTGCTTGTAGTGGCTTAGCATTTTCTCCAGCAGGATCTTGCCCGCGCTGTCGTCCTCCCAGCCCAGCATCATGCGCAGGCGCGCGATGCTGAAGGCGACGCCGTAGTAGTTGGTCGGCAGGTCGATCAGTTCATACGCGGGTACGGTGACGAAGTGGCGCCAGTCCAGCGACTTGCGCAGCTTTTCCAGCGTGGCCGGGCTGACGGCCCGCTCCAGCAAGCCCGCCTGCTTCAGCTTCACCAGCGTGCCGATGTAGTAGTAGATGCCCCAGGTGTGGTTATCCATATCCACCGTCATGTCGGCGATGGCGCGATAGTCCGCCAGCAGCTGCGGCAGACGCGGATCGTCCTTCGGCGTATTCAGGAGAACATGGCCCAGGCCCGCCGCCACTTTCCCCGGCAGGAATTTGTCGTTGGCCTTGAACGGCGAATAGCCGTCGATGACGATGGCCTCTTTTTCCGCCACCAGCTTCTTGAAGAAGTAGTCCAGCTGCTGATAGGCGTTGTCCTGCACGATGCGGTTCATCGGCGTGGCGGCCAGCGGGGGAACGTAAGCGGAGGGTGAATCTGCGTGGGCGGCCGAGGCAAACATCAGCGCAACAGCCAGTGCGAGGCGGGTGAATTTCATAGGCAAGTGTCTCTTTTATAGCTTATTTTGGAAAACGTTTAACAAATCCTACGGGATTTCCTTATTGGAGTAAAGCACTCAACGATTGACGGCAAAAAAAATATCGCTATACTGCGGTAAAACGTTTAACTTCACCTTTACGAGCACGACACATGAGCGATACCTCCAGCACCAAACCCTTCAAACGCCTACTGCTGACCGGCGCCGCCGGCGGCCTGGGGTCCGTTCTGCGCGACCGCATCAAACCCTGGGCCGACGTGGTCCGACTGTCCGACGTGAAGGATGTCGGCCCCGCGCGCGAGGGCGAGGAAGTCGTCACCTGCGACCTGGGTGACCGCGACGCGGTGCTGAAACTGATGGAAGGCGTGGACGCCGTGCTGCACTTCGGCGGCATTTCGGTGGAAGACAAGTTCGAGCCGATCATGAACGCCAATATCCTCGGCCTGCATCATCTGTACGAGGCGGTGCACAAGTGCGGCGTGCAGCGCGTGATCTATGCCAGCTCCAACCACGTCGTCGGCTTCTACGAGAACACCCAGCTGGTGGACGCGAACATGCCGCTGCGGCCGGACGGCTTCTATGGCGTCTCCAAGGCCTTCGGCGAGGCGCTGTCGCGCTACTACTACGACCGCTTCGGCACGGAGACGGTTTGCCTGCGCATCGGTTCCTCCTTCCCCGAGCCGAAAAACCGCCGCATGATGGTCACTTACCTGGACTACGACGACCTGGTGGAACTGCTCCGCTGCTCGCTGTTCACGCCGCGCGTGGGCCACACCATCGTCTTCGGCACTTCGGACAATCCGGTCAAATGGTGCGACAACCGCTTCGCTTCGCACCTGGGTTTCCAGCCCAAGCACAGCTCCAGCGAATTCGCCCATCTGTTCCCGGACACCGCCGAGCGTCCCGCAGCGGACGACATGCCGGCCAAATACCAGGGCGGCCCCTTCGTCACGGCCGGCCCAATGTATAAATAATTTCGAGACAAACCCATGACCCATCTGCGTCCCAAGCTCTTACGCTGCGCCGTACTGGCGGCCTTCTCTCCCCTGCTGGCGTTCGCGGCGCCGGCCGACATCGCACCCAGGGCCGTGCTGACGACCATGCAGCAGGTGGCGGACTGGCAGCTCGACCATCCCAGCGCCCACCGCGCGGACGACTGGACGCAGGGCGTGGGCGACACGGGCATGATGGCCCTGGCCGGCATCTCCGGCGAGCGCAAATACCGCGACGCCATGCTGGCCATGGGCGACAAGAACGAATGGAAGCTCGGTCCAAACCACTACCACGCCGACGACCATATCGTCGGCCAGACCTATGCCGAGCTGTATCTGCAGCTGCGCGATCCGAAGATGATCGCCGCCATGCGCGCCAGCTTCGACGACATCCTGGCCAACCGCCGCAGCGGCACCCTGGACTTCACGGCGAAGGGCAACCAGGACCGCTGGTCATGGTGCGACGCGCTGTTCATGGGGCCTCCCACCTGGCTGCGCCTGTGGGCCGCGACGGGTGACCAGCGCTATCTCGATTTCGCCGTCAGCGAATGGTGGGCCACCTCGGACTACCTGTACGACAAGGACGAACACCTCTACTACCGCGACAGCAATTACTTCGACAAGCGCGAAGCCAACGGCAAGAAGGTCTACTGGGGACGCGGCAATGGCTGGGTGATGGGGGGCCTGGTGCGCATGCTGCAGTATCTGCCGCACAATCATCCGGCCCGTGCGCGCTTCGAGCAGCAGTACAAGGACATGGCCGCGCGCCTGCTCACCCTGCAGCAGGACGATGGCCTGTGGCGCGCCAGCCTGCTCGATCCGGCCAGCTATCCGATGAAGGAATCGAGCGGTTCCGCGCTCTACACCTACGCCTTTGCCTGGGGCGTGAATCAGGGCCTGCTGGACGCCAAAGCCTACACTCCCGCCGTGCGCAAGGCCTGGGCCGCGCTGGTGGCCAACGTGGCGCCGGACGGCAAGCTAACGCACGTGCAGCCGATTGGCCTGGCGCCTAAGGTGTTCGACAACGACGCCACCGAAGTCTATGGCGTGGGAGGCTTCCTGCTGGCCGGCAGCGAGGTGTATCGCATGGCCGTGATGGCGCAGGCCAAGCCGCAAACCGTCAACGTCACCAACAACGACAGCGTGCTACGCGGCGACGAGCTGGCCGACGCCAAACTCGATCCCGGCATCGCCTCGCCCGTGGTGATGGACGCCGCCACTTCCGCCATCGTCACCTCGCAGGTGATGGACAAGCATCTGCTCTTCCCCGTCAACGTGGCGGCGGGCGATACGCACCGCTACTTCGTGCTGCCCGCGTCCGCGCTGGCCGCCGTACCACCCGCCGACGTGAAGACGCACGCCCGCTTCGTCCCCGAGCGCCTGGACGACTTTGCGTGGGAAAGCGACCGTACTGCGCACCGCGTCTATGGTCCCGCCATCATCAAGGATCCCAAGGAGCACCTGATCAGCAGCGGCGTCGACGTCTGGGCGAAGAAGGTGCGCTACCCCGTCATCGACAAGTGGTACAAGGGCGAAGACTATCACCGCGACCACGGCGAAGGCCTGGACTTCTACGACGTGGGCCATAGCCGCGGCTGCGGCGGCACCACCATCTTCAGCGACGGCGCGCTGCACGACTCGTCCAACTTCCAGAGCTGGAAGGTGCTGGCGGACGGTCCGCTGCGCTCCGTGTTTGAGCTGCGCTTCGGCCAGTGGGACGCGGGCCGTGGCCGCATGGTGTCGGAGGTGAAGCGCTTCTCCATCGACGCCGGCTCCAACATGACCCGCGTGGAAGCCGTCTACAGCAGCAAGGACAAGGCGCCGCTGACCGTCGGCGTGGGCATCATCCAGCGCAAGGGCGAGGGCAGCTACGTCACCGACCAGGCCAGCGGCATCGCCAGCTACTGGGAACCGCTGCACGGCGCGGAAGGCCACATCGCCTGCGGCGTGATCGTGCAGGACGGCGCCAGCGGCTATGCCGTCGCCGACCAGCAGCAGCTCACGCTGGCGCAGGCGCAGCCGGGCAAGCCTTTCGTCTACTACCTGGGCGCGGGCTGGAGCAAGAGCGGCGACTTTGCCGACGCCGATGCGTGGAACGCCTATGTGCGCGCCTTCGCCCGCCGCCTGAAAGCGCCGCTGGCCGTCAAGTAAGCATCAAGGGCATGCGTTTTCGCATGCCCTTTTTTTTAACCGAACTTGGAAACGTTACCAACTTGCATTGAAGGAGGAACTACAGAAATACATCGCAGCATTAGCTCTATAGCTTGACCCGCATTGTTCCAGAAACAAAACAGCCGCATCCATGCGGCGCTGATAAGGAGACACAACATGCAACAAGCCAACAACCACTTCACACGGCTGACACCGCTAACCCGCCGGCCGCTCGCCACCGCCATCACACTGGCCCTGCTCGGCCTGTCCGGCGCCGCCTTCGCCGCCGATGCGCCCGAACCCGCCCCCGCCGTGCAAACGCCGCCCGCGCCCGATAACGGCAAGCTCGAGTCCGTCATCGTCACCGCCAACAAGCGCGCCCAGAATCTGCAGGACGTGCCCGCCTCCATCACCGTGCTCAACGACGCCACCTTGCAGCGCTCCAATGTGCGCGACCTGGAAGACATCCCCGCCCTGTCGCCCGCGTTGACCCTGACCTACGGCACCCAGCCCGGCAACTTCAGCATCAATATGCGCGGCGTGGGCACTTTCTCGCTGGGCATCGGCGTCGAAGCCGACGTGGCCGTGATCGTGGACGACATCCCCCTCGGCATGCAGGCCGGCGCCTTCAAGGACCTGGCCGACGTCTACCGCATCGAGGTGCTGAAAGGACCGCAAAGCACGCTGTACGGCAAAAGCTCCATCGCCGGCGCGCTCAACATCACCACCAAGCCCATCAGCGGACCATTCAAGGCCACGGCCACCAGCTACATCACCAACGACGATGAATGGCGCGGCGGCTTCAGCATGTCCGGCGCCGTGTCCGACACCTTGCGCCTGCGCTTTGCCGCCAGCAAGACCAGCTACCAGGGCACCCTGAACGATCTCACCACGGGCGGCAAGCTCAACGGCAGCAAGGGCGACAACGTCAGCGGCAAGCTGGAGTGGAACATCACCGATCAGCTGATGATGACCCTGACGCCGCACTACAACCGCACGGAAAAATTCTGCTGCTCCACGGCCTTCACCTACATGTCGCCGGGCGGCATCTACCGCAACGCGCCGCAGCTGCCCGTCTCGCTGGTGCTGGCGGGGATCAACATCAACCCCGACAACCGCGACGTGCGCAACGACTACCCCACGGGCGGCAAGTTCCACGACGTGGGCACGGGCGTCAAGCTGGACTGGGCTTTCGATCCTGACGGCCCCATGGCCGGCCACACGCTGAGTTCGATCTCGTCCATCAGCAAGTACCACATGGACGACTATCAGGACAACGACAATACCGATATCGACATCCTGCCCTTCCTCACCCTGCCCAACGGCCAGCCCACCGGCATGCACGGCGGCCTCTACCAGTACGGCTTCTTCGACGTGCGCTCGGTTACGCAGGAACTGCGCCTGACCTCGCCCGACAAGGGCGCGCTGCGCTACGTGGCCGGCCTGTGGTACGGCAAAAACGCGCTGACCCGCGAGCTGACCAAGGCGCCGCTGATCAACGCCTACGGCACTTCCTACGGCGCCGACGCCTGGAACGTCAGCAAGGCCATCTACGGCCAGGCGAGCTGGGACTTCGTGCCGAACACCAGCCTGATCCTCGGCGCCCGCTACAACGATGAAGACACGGGCTACAACTTCCGCCGCTACACGGTGCCGCCGCAAACCTTCGCCCTGACCGAGTTCTACACCAAGGCCGACAACGACAAGAGCACCACCGGCAAGCTGGGCCTCGAGCACCGCTTCGACGCCGACACCATGGCCTATGCCATGGCTTCCACCGGCCACAAGGGCGTGGCCTACGACCTGACCAGCGGCTTCACGGCCGCCACCGCCAAGCTGCCCGCCGTGGCGCCGGAAACGGCCAAGAGCTATGAGATCGGCCTCAAGCAAAGCCTGCTGGACAACCGCGCCATGTACAGCCTGGCCCTGTTCCGCACGAACTTCAGCCATTTCCAGCAATCGTCCAGCTTCTTCGACGCCGACGGCACTTTCCGCACCGGCCTGAACAGCATTGGCGGCCTGCGCACCCAGGGCTTCGAGGCCGAGGGCAGCATCCGTGTCAACCGCGAGTTCCAGCTGAACGGCAGCTTCGCCTATACGGAAGCGACCATCCAGTCGTTTGAAAACGGCCCCTGCTATAACGTGCTGAACGCGGCCGGAACGGGCTCCACGCCGGGACCGGGCTGCGCGCCCAATCCCAAGTTCAACAACACCAATGTGCAGAACCTGGCCGGCAAGACGCTACCCAATGCGCCCAAGATCAAGCTCAACCTGGGCGGACAATACGACCTGATGCTGCCATCGCAGAGCTATAACGGCTTCGTCGCCGTCAACTCGCGCTACCAGAGCGAAACCCAGTTCTCGCTCAACCAGGACCCGGGCACCATCCAGGGCGGCTATGCGATCACCAACCTCAGCTTCGGCATCAAAGACAAGGCGGACCGCTACAAGTTCACCCTGCTGGTCAACAACCTGTTCGACCGGCGCTATGCCGTGGGCCTGAACAACACCATCGCCAACAGCAACTGGAGCAGCAAGGCGCCCAATCCGCTGGTTGTGGTCAACACCCAGGAATGGATGCCGCCGCGCGACTTCGAGCGCTACTACGGCGCCCGTCTGGACGTGAATTTCTGACCACTCTCCTTGCGGCCTGAGCCGCCCTTCCGTCATTCCCGCGAAGGCGGGAATCCCATCTTACGTCCCGGCCAGGGAAATGGGATTCCCGCCTGCGCGGGAATGACCGGTTTTTTTCTCTTCCCAGTTGAGCCAGATTCAGGCAAGAGCCTCCCGGCATGGTAAGCTTCGACCCCGCGCTGCCCTGCTAGCGCGCCCGGCCGCAGTATTTCTTTCAACTGGTACGTGTTAAAACAATCAATTCATGGACATTATTCTTGCGCTGAAGACCCTGATCATGGGCGTGGTAGAAGGTTTGACCGAATTCCTGCCCATTTCTTCCACCGGCCACCTGATCCTCACTGAACACCTGCTCGGCTTCCAGGGCATGGAAGAGAAGATGAAAGTGTTCGAAATCGTGATCCAGGCCGGCGCCATCTTCGCCGTCTGCTGGGAATACCGCGCCCGCATCATCGCCGTGCTGACCGGCCTGTTCAGCGACCGCAAGCAGCAGCGCTTTGCCATGAATGTCGTCATCGCCTTCCTGCCGGCCGCCGTGCTGGGCGTGCTGTTCATCAAGGTGATCAAGTCCGTGCTGTTTGCACCGGTGCCCGTGGCGCTGGCCTTCATCATCGGCGCGTTCGTGATCCTGTGGGTGGAAAAGCGCGAAAAAGCCAATCCCGGCATGGCCCGCATCCAGAATATCGACGACGTCACCCCGGTCGACGCGCTGAAGATCGGCCTGGCCCAGTCCTTCGGCCTGATCCCCGGCACCAGCCGCTCCGGCGCCACCATCATGGGCGCCATGATCTTCGGCCTGTCGCGCAAAGTGGCGACCGAGTTCTCCTTCTTCCTGGCGATTCCGACCCTGCTGGGCGCCACCGTCTACTCGCTGTACAAGGAACGCGCGCTGCTGTCGGCCGCCGACCTGCCGCTGTTCTCAGTCGGCACCGTGGCTGCGTTTATCTCCGCCTTCCTGTGCGTGCGCTGGCTGCTGCGCTACATCAGCTCCCACACCTTCACCGCCTTCGCCTGGTACCGCATCGCCTTCGGCCTGGTGGTGCTGGCCACCGGCTACCTGGGCATCGTTGAGTGGGCGGCATAAGAAAGCGTAGTCATTGAAATGAGTAACACCGACATCAGCGCGCGCGCGCTCAACCTGCTGCAAACCGTCTTCGGCTATCCAGCCTTCCGCGGACAGCAGGCCGACATCGTGGAACATGTCGGCGGCGGCGGCGATGCGCTGGTGCTGATGCCAACCGGCGGCGGCAAGTCTCTTTGCTACCAGATCCCGGCCCTGCTGCGCGACGGCGTGGGCGTGGTGATCTCGCCGCTGATCGCGCTGATGCAGGACCAGGTGGACGCGCTGGCCGAAGTGGGCGTGCGCGCCGCCTTCCTCAACTCCACCCAGAGCTACGAGGAAGTAGTGCGCATCGAACGCCTGGTGCGCGCGGGCCAGATCGACCTGGTCTACGTGGCGCCGGAACGGCTGATGACGGAGCGCTGCCTGAATCTGTTCGCCGACTCGCACATCTCGCTCTTCGCCATCGACGAGGCGCACTGCGTGTCGCAATGGGGCCATGACTTCCGCCCCGAGTACATCAAGCTCTCCATCCTGCACGAGCAGTTCCCCCATGTGCCGCGCATCGCGCTGACCGCGACAGCCGACCAGCAGACGCGGGCCGAAATCGTGCACCGCCTGCAGCTGGAAGACGCGCTGCAGTTCGTGTCCTCCTTCGACCGCCCCAATATCCGCTACCAGATCGTGGAGAAGACCAATGGCCGCAAGCAGCTGCTGGACTTCATCACCAGCGAGCATGGCGGCGATTGCGGCATCGTCTACTGCCTGTCGCGCAAGAAGGTGGAAGAGACGGCCGAATTCCTGAACGAGAACGGCGTGCGCGCGCTGGCCTACCACGCGGGCATGGAGCATGGCGTGCGCGCGGCGAACCAGGCGCGCTTCCTGCGGGAAGAGAACATCGTCATGTGCGCCACCATCGCCTTCGGCATGGGCATCGACAAGCCGGACGTGCGCTTCGTCTGCCACCTCGATCTGCCCAAGAGCATCGAAGGCTACTACCAGGAAACGGGCCGCGCGGGCCGTGACGGCGAGCCGGCCAGCGCCTGGATGTCCTACGGTCTGCAGGACGTGGTGCTCCAGCGGCGCATGATCGACGAGTCGGAGGCCGACGAAAACTTCAAGCGCGTCCTGAGCATGAAGCTGGACGCCATGCTGGGCCTGTGCGAAACCCTGAGCTGCCGCCGTATGCGGCTGCTGGACTACTTCGGCGAACCATCCACGCCCTGCGGTAATTGCGACACCTGTCTGATTCCGCCCGTATCCTTTGACGGCACGGTGCCGGTGCAGAAGCTGCTGTCGGCTGTCTACCGCGTCGACCAGCGCTTCGCGGCCGGCCACGTGATCGAAGTGTTGCGCGGGGTGGAGACGGAACGGATCAAGACCTGGCATCACGACGCGCTGTCCGTGTTCGGCATCGGCGCCGACCGCAGCGAGCAGGAATGGCGGGCCATCCTGCGCCAGGTGATCGCGCTGGGGCTGGTGACGGTCGACCATGAGCAGTTCAGCTCCCTGAAACTGACCGATGCGGCGCGTCCCGTGCTGAAGGGCGGACAGAAAGTGCAGCTGCGCCAGTACCAGAAACCAGTCAAAGCCAAGAGCACGAGCCGCACGACGAAAGGCTACACGGAGACCGACCTGTCGCCGCGCGAACAAACCGTCTTCGACAAGCTGCGCTGGTGGCGGGTGGAGACGGCGCGCGCGCACAACGTGCCCGCCTACGTCATCTTCGTCGACGCCACCCTGCGCGAAATCGCCAAAGCCCGCCCCACCTCACTGGAAGAGCTGCGCGGCGTCTCCGGCGTGGGCGAGAAAAAGCTGGCTTCCTACGGCGAGGAAATCGTCAATCTCATCGCGGAGATGGATTGAACTGTCTGAGAACAGGCCATATACTTTTCCCATAGCCCGGGAGGACTTTATGTCCGCAACTGTCGCCCAAGCCAAGGAAATTGCGCAGGCCTTGCAAGTCGTTAGCACGGCGGAAGAGGTCATGGGCGGCTTGCCGGTCTTTCGCGGAACTCGTGTTCCCATCGACATTGTTTTGGGATCGCTCGAAGAAGGAACGCCTTTCTCCGATCTACAGGATTCTTATCCTTTCTTAACAGAAGAGCTGATTGCAACGGCTAAGATTTACGCACGACTTTACCCTCAGCGTGCACGTCCTCGCAGTATTGCGGAAGTGCATCCGGATTGGAAAGTGAAGACAAAGAAAATTGTCTGTGCCGCTGCCCATGACACTGCGTCTCTTCATAGATGAATGTCTGTCGCCCAAACTCGTTGCAATGGCCAATGAGGCCGGTTACGAGTGCACGTGCTCGCGCGATCGCGGTCTGCTCGCCGCAACGGACTGGCGGCTGGTCGTTTATGTCATTCAGGGCGAATTCACGCTAGTAACGAATAACGCGGTTGACTTTCGCGGCCACCACCTATCCCATCCTGGCGGGCTCTACTCACTTCAAGAAATACACCCAGGACTCATCTGCCTGAATTCTCCTTTTCCCATGACTCTGAAGCGGCAGCGCCACCTCTTTAGACACGCTCTGGCAGAACTCCATACCTACGCAGATCTCATCAACCACGCACTGGAAATATCTGAAGCGCAGAACGGCACGATCTCCAGTATCCTATATGAAATTCCACGGCCAGATTGTTAAAGCCGGCTTCCAGCCTTCTTCTTACAGTCACAACGTTTTAGAAACGCTGGGGCTCTTTCTCAAGGATTGTGCTTTGCAGTTCAATCAGAGCGCCTTGTAACAGTCGAATTTCATCGGCATATAGGACGGCATGATATGTCTTGCTGGTGATAGAAGGGAGATTGCACCCCTTGAATATTTTCTGATAAATCGCGTTCAGTTGCTCGTTGTCCCTGCCTGAGAGATGATCACTGATTCCCAGTGTATAGGCCAAATCATCCAGGAAATTCCAGCCGTTCAGCAGCCGCTGGCAACTGGTGCCAGGCAGATCATGACCTGAACAAAAGTGATTTATTTCATCCCTGAACCCGTCTAGATTAATTTCATCAGGCTCGTCCCAGCGAATATCCAGGGAAGCTTCAGTTGGAAGCAAGTCGTGTAGCTGTGAAACTGTCTCTGCCCTCAATATCCGCCCATTTTCGTTAGTGACGAAGCGGTCCCTATCGTTACCCCCGTCTAACCAAAGCAAAACATACCTGCCTTAGCGCTCGTTCCACCAGCCGCCGCCCAGCGCCTGGAACAGCGCCACCGTGTCGGCATAGCGCGCGGCCTGGGCCTGGATCAGCGCAATCGCCGCCTGCTGGTAGGTCTGCTGCGCCAGCAGCACGGCCGGATACGCCACCATGCCCAATTCGTGCTGACGCTCGGCGATACGCAGGCTGCGCTGCGCCGCGCGTTCAGCGGCCAAGGCGGCGCGCAGGGCGCGTGCATCGGCGTCGATGGCGTGCAGGGTGTCGGCCACGTTCTGGAAGGCTGTCAGCACCGTGCTGCGATACTGCGCCGCAGCCTGCTCATAGGCCGCTTCCGCCGCGCGCTGCTGATGCATCAGCGTGCCGCCACGGAAAATGGGCTGCACCAGATCGGCGCCGACGCTCCAGAACGCAGTGCCGGAGTTGAACAGCGTGCCCGCCGTCAGCGCCGAACTGCCCAGCGACGCCGTCAGAGAAATATTCGGCAGACGCGCCGCCTTCGCCACGCCAATCTGCGCGCTGGCCGCCTGCAACTGAGCCTCGGCGGCGCGGATATCTGGACGCTGCTCGACCAGCCGCGCCGGCAAGCTCAATGGCAGCTCTTCCGCCAGCGACAGGCTGTCGAAGCCGAAGCGCTGCGCGATGCCTTCGCTGGGGAAGCGTCCCGCCAGCACGGCCAGCAGGTCGTGCTGCTGCGCGAGCTGCTTTTCCAGCGGCGGCAGACCAGCTTCCACCTGCGCCAATGCCGCTTCCTGCGCCGCCACGTCAGCCGCGCCGATCTGGCCGGCCTTGTGCTGCTTGTTCACCGCGTCGAGCTGCTTGCGCGCCATGGACACCAGCTCGGTCATGGACGCCAGCTGCGCGCGCAGCGCCGCTTCCTGAATTGCGGCCGCCACCAGGTTGGAGGTCAGCGTCAGCCGCGCAGCTTCGCGCTGGAAGCGCGCCACTTCGGCCTGCGCACCAGCCGCTTCCACCTGGCGGCGAGTGCCGCCGAAGACGTCCGGCACGTAGGAGATATTCAGCTGCGCCGTGTGCAGCGTGTACAGATTGGTGCCCGACGCCGTCGGGCTGGCAAGGGGATCAGACACCTGCTGGCGGGTTGGGATCAGGTGCGCATCGACGCTGGGGAAGAAGGCGCCGCGCTGCGCGGCCGCGTTTTCCTGCGCCGCGCGCAGGGCCGCTTCTGCCGCCTGCATATCCGGATTGGCCTGCAGGGCAGCCGCCACCAGTTCATTCAAGGCGTCCGATCCGAACAAGGTCCACCACTGCGCGGGCACGTCCTTCCCCGCCACGAAGCGTTGCGGCGCGCCGCCTGCCACCGGCGTGGAGGCAGTGGCCACAGACACCGGTTCGGCCGTGTAGCTTTCCACCGTCGGCGCGGTGGGACGCACGAAGTCCGGGCCGACAGCGCAGCCGGCCATGAGCGCGGCGCACATCAGCGCTGCCGCCTGGGCTGGAATGGTCTTCAACATCATGCGCCTTCTCCTTCCACCGCTTCCAGTGTCACTTTGCCGTCGGGACGCTGGCGCCGCGCGACACGTTCTTCAATCAAGTAATACAGGGCCGGGAACAGCACCAGCGTCAGCACGGTCGCCGTCACCAGACCACCGACAACGACAGTGGCCAGTGGCCGCTGCACATCACTGCCCAGGCCATGCGCCAGCGCGGCCGGCACCAGGCCAAGCGCCGCCACGGTCGCCGTGGTCAGCACGGGACGCACGCGCTCGCGCGCACCGTTGATCACGGCCGTGCGCAGATCGTCCGGCAGCAGCTTGCGCCAGCGGTTCAGGTTAGCCAGCATCACCACCGCGTTCAGCACGGAGACGCCAAACAGCGCGATGAAGCCGACCGCCGACGAAACGTTGATCGTCATCCCCCGCAGCTGCAGGGCTACCAGGCCACCCAGCAGCGACAGCGGCACCGCCAGCAGGACCAATCCCGGCTGGCGCAGATTGCCGAATTCCGAGAACAGCATGACGAACATCAGCGCCAGCACGGCCGGCACGATCACCGCCAGACGCGCCTGCGCCCGCTGCTGGTTCTCGAACTGTCCGCCCCAGGTGATCTGGTAGCGGGCATGGTCGTAAGGCACTTCGCGCTCGATGCGGTTCTGCGCCTCGGTCAGGAAAGAGGACAGGTCGCGTCCGCGCAGATTGGTGCGCACCGTCAGGTGGCGGCGGTTCATCTCGCGCGTGATGGTGGTCTCGCCCTCCGCCAGGCGGATATGCGCCACCTGCGCCAGCGCCACGTGGGCGCCGTTGGCGGCGTTCAGCACCAGATCGCCGATGGCTTGCGGGTTGTTGCGCGTATTGCCGCTGAAACGGGCCGCCACGTCGTAGCTGCGGTCATCCACATAAACCTGGGCCACGGGACTACCGCCGATACCGGTCTGGATCAGTCCCATTACATCGGCCACATTGATGCCCAGACGGGCAGCCGCGGCGCGGTCCACGTCGATGCGCACCTGCGGCAGCGGCGGTTCCTGGTCGATGATGACGTCTTCCGCGCCCGGCACGTTGCGCAGCAGGCGCTCGACGGCACTCGCCAGTTTGCGTGTTTCGTGGAAGTCTTCACCGTAGACCTTCACCACCAGGTCGCTGTGCGCGCCCGCCAGTTTGTCGAGCACACCGTCGATCATCGGCTGAGAGAAGCCCACTTCTGTGCGCGGCAGATCGCGGTAGCGCGCCGCCAGCTTGTCGATCAGATCCTGCTTGCTCATGCCGGACGGCCATTCGCTGTAAGGATGCAGCGTCACCGCGCATTCGATGTGCGAAGGCGTGAACGGGTCCGTGCCCTCGTCGTTGCGGCCAAGCTGAGTGACTACGTGCGACACTTGCGGCTCCTTCAGCGTCGCTTCGCGCAGGGCGTCCGCCATCTGCGTCGCCTTGGGCAGCGAGATCCCCGGCGGCAGCGTCACCTGCAGCCAGATCGAGCCTTCGTCCAGCGATGGCAGGAAGTCGCGGCCGATGGAGGAGCCAACCAGGATCACCGCCACCAGCGTGCCGCCAGCCAGCGCCAGCACCATGCGCGACTTGCCCACAAGGCGCTGCAGCAGCGCCTCGTAGCGCGGCATCAGCCATTCCAGCATTGGATTGTGGAAGATCTTGCGCGGCTTCTGGAAGGCCCAGAAGGCCAGGCCCGGAATCAGCATCATCGTCATCAGCAGAGCACCCAGCAGGGCGAAGCCCACGGCAAAGGCCATCGGCGAGAACAGCTTGTACTCGATGCGCTGGAAGGCGAACAGCGGCAGGTAGGCGATCATGATGACCAGCATGCCGAAGAAGGTCGGCCGCATCACCTGCAGCGTGGCCTTCATGGCGGAATGGGCGGACATCAGGCCTTCCGGCTGCTCTTCGCGCTTGCGCAGGATGCTCTCCAGGACGAAGATCGCGCCGTCGACGATGATGCCGAAGTCGATCGCGCCCAGCGACAGCAGATTGGCCGGGATCTTAAAGTGATGCATCAGGATGAAGGCGATCATCAGCGACACGGGAATGGCCGCCGCCGCGATCAGCGCCGCGCGCGGGCTGCCGAGGAACAGCACCAGCACCAGCGTCACCAGCACCACGCCTTCCACCAGCGTCTTGCCGACCGTCTGCACGGTGGCGTCCACCAGGCTGCTGCGGTCCATGTAGGGCACGACCTTCACATCCTTGGGCAGCATATGCTCGTTCAGGTCCGTCACCGCCTCGTGCACGCCGGCGATCACGCGCGACGGGTTCTCGTTCTTCAGCAGCAGGACGATGCCGGACACCGTGTCCGACACATGGTCCTTGCCCAGAATGCCGTGCCGTTCCTGGTTGCCCAGCGTGACATTGCCCAGATCCTTGACCAGCACCGGCACGCCGTTCTTCTGCGTGACGACGATATTCCCCAGATCGTCCAGGCTGTGGATCAGACCCACGCCGCGCACCACCAGCCCCTGCTCGCCGCGCGTCAGCACGCTGCCGCCCGCATTGGCGTTGTTGGCGGAGATGGCCTGCGTGATCTGCGACAGCGACAGGTTGTACTTGGACAGCTTGGCCGGATCGAACTCCAGCAGGAACTGGGTCGTCACGCCGCCGAAGTTGGTGACGTCCACCACGCCCGCCGCCTGCTTTAGGCGCGGGATGACCTTCCAGCGCTGGAGCTCGGACAGCTCGCGCAGGTCGCGCGTCTTCGACTCCAGCGTATAGCGATAGACTTCACCGATGGGAGAAGTCAGCGGGTCCAGCGTCGGCTGCGCGCCATAAGGCAGCGCCACGCCGGCGATGCGTTCCTGCAGGCGCTGGCGCGACCAGTAGTCTTCCGCGCCATCCTGGAACACCACCGTGATCAGCGACAGGCCGAAAGTGGATTTGGAGCGCATCACATGCATGCCGGGCGTGCCCATGATCTCGCGTTCCAGCGGAATGGTGATCTGCTGTTCGACTTCCTCGGCGGCCAGGCCGTTGACCTGGGTGACCACCTGCGAGGTGACGTCGGCGATGTCGGGATAGGCTTCCAGCGGCAGCTGGGTCCAGCAGAAGACGCCGTACAGCGCCACCAGCAGGAACACCAGCGAGACGATGCCGCGCCGGTTGAAGCACAGGGTTACGAGACGTTCAATCATTCAGCAGCACTCCATCCTTGACCACGATGCGTTCGCCCGCCTTGAGGCCGGCCAGCACTTCCACCTGTTCGCCGATCTGCGCGCCCAGCTTCAGCGCGCGCGGCTCGAACTGCCATGGTTTGACTTCGACGAAGGCGCGGCTATAGAAACCGCTCTGGATCACGGCCGCCATCGGCACCAGGATGCCGGAATGGGCGCGCGACAGCAGCGTGGCCTCGGCGAACATGCCGGGCTTGAGGCGGCCGTCGCGGTTATCGAAAGGCATACGCACCTTGACCGTGCGCGTGTCCGCATCCAGCACCTCGCCCACGAAGCGCACCTGACCCTGCAGCGGCTCGGCATAGGCGTCCAGCTTGACGGCGGCCTGCTGGCCGACGAACAGCTGCGCCAGATCCTTTTCCTGCGCATTGGCGCTGACGAAGACCTTGGACAGGTCGCCCACCGTCATCAGCGGCGCGGTGGCGTCGTTCCAGTAGCCGCCGGCGGCCGCGTTCAGCTCCACCACGCGGCCGGAGATGGGCGCGTGCACTACCAGATGGCCGCCGGACGCCGATGCGCCGACTTTGGCGCCGATCTGCGACAGGCGCGCATTGGCGCGCGCCGCTTCGCTGACGGCCTGCTCGTAGTCGCCCTGCGCCTGTTCCAGCTCGCGCTGGGCGGCGATTTCGGATTTATCCAACTCGCGCTGGCGTTCCAGGGTGCGCTTGGCCAGGGTCAGCGCCGTCTGCGCCTTGGCGGCATCGGCGCTGGCCTGCGCGAAGTCGGGCGAGTCGATGGTGAACAGCACCTCGCCGGCTTTGACTTCATCGCCCAGCTGCTTATTCAGGCTGACGATACGGCCCGTCACCGGCGGCAGAATCTTCACCAGGCGCGAGGGATCGGCTTCCACCGATGCAGGCAGCGTGAAGGGCGCGGACACCGTCTGATCGGCCACGGGCGCGATCACCAGCGAACGGCGCAGCGGCGACTTTTCCGGAATGCGCAGCAGATCGCCCTCGTGCACCATGGAGACCACGGCTTCTTCCGGCGGCGCTTCCTTGGCGTGCAGGCCAAGCAGGCCCCAGCCCGACAGGCCAAGCGCGCCAAGCCCCAGCAGGCTCGCGATCAGTGTTTTAGGCAGCGATGCTTTTTTCATATTGTTCTCCTGGGCGCCGCGTGGCTTTTAGCGGGAAAAGCGCGGCCTGCCGCCCCAAAGGGACGGTGCAAAATGATTGATTGGACGAGGGGAGTGGAAGTGCCAGTATGGTACGCAAATTTGCTGCACCGCATTCTGAATTCTTCTTCAGGAAAGGCCCGATAGCGGCGCTGCTATACTCGGGCTCTTGTTAAGGGCATGCCATGCACATCCTGTTGGTGGAAGACGATCACAAAGCGGCTCGCCTGCTGGCGCGGGGACTGGAAGAAGAAGGCTTCACGGTCACGGTCGCCCATTCGGCGGAAGAGGCGGACGCGCAGACCGTGCCGCGCTGCGACCTGGCCATCCTGGACTGGATGCTTCCGGGGAAGGACGGCATTGTCCTCTGCGGCGAATGGCGCCAGCGTGGCCTGCACATGCCCATCCTGATGCTGACCGCGCGCGACGGCGTGGCCGACCGCATCGCGGGCCTGAACACGGGCGCCGACGACTACCTGACCAAGCCTTTTGTGTTCGACGAACTGCTGGCCCGCGTGCGCGCCCTGCTGCGGCGCGCGGAGCGTTCGCATCCCGCTCTGCTGCGGATCGCCGACCTGGCCCTCGATCCGCACACCCATGAGGTAAAGCGCGGCGGCGCGGCCCTCGACCTCACTCCCAAGGAATACGCCATCCTGGAATTCCTCGTGCGGCACGCGGGCAGCGTGGTAAGCCGCCTGCAGCTGGCGGAACATGTATGGCAGGCCGACCTGATCGCCATCGACAACCTGATCGACGTCCACATGAAGAACCTGCGGCGCAAAGTCGATGCGCCGGGCAGCGTGGCCCTGATCGAGACAGTGCGCGGGCGCGGCTTCCGCTTGTCCGCGCCGGGGATGGCCGATGCTTAGCCTGCGCCGCCGCCTGGTGCTGATCCACGTTCTGGCCAGCGTGGTGACGGTGGGCGCGGCTGCGTTCGCGGGCTGGTACGAGCTGTCGCGCTCAGTGCGCGGCCAGCTGGACGCCGCCCTGCTGGCACTGGCGGAGACTGAGGCCGGCATGCTGGCCGACGCCAAAGGCATCGCCGTCCACGTTCACGAAGCGCCTGTGGGTACAGCGCCCCCCTCCCTCAACCGGCTGGACCGCCTGGTGCAGATCATCGACGCGCAGGGGCGCGTGCTGGCCCGCAGCAGCAATCTGGGCGCCAGCAAGCTGCCCGCATCGCCGTCGCTGCTGCAGCAGCTGGCGGCTGGAGAAACCGTGTTCGACACCCTGCCCGATACCAGCGAAGAGCCGCTGCGCATGGTCTCCGTACCGCTGCTGGTTGGCAGCCAGCGTTTTGCCGTGCAGGTGGCCGGCTCGCTGGATGACGTCAATCACGTGGTCGAATCGGCCTCCGTGCTGTTTGCGGGGATGGCCACGCTGCTGTTGGTGGCGCTGGGATTGGTCGGCACAAGCCTGACGCGCCGGGTCTTCGTCGCCATCGAAAACGTCGTCAACCAGGCGCGCAGTATTGGCGACAGCAACCTCGATCGACGCCTGCCGCATCCGGGCGTGAACGATGAAATCGGCGGCCTGGTCGACACGCTGAACGCCATGCTGGCGCGGCTGGAGCGGGCCTTCGACGCGCAGCGGCGCTTCACGGCGGACGCCTCGCACGAACTGCGCTCTCCCCTCTCGCGCCTGCGCACCGAGATCGAAGTGACGCTGCGCCGTCCGCGCGAAAGCGACGACTACATCGCCACCCTGCGCTCCTGCCTGGACGAAGTGGAACGCCTGACCATGCTGGTGGAAGAACTGCTGATGCTGGCCCGCTTCGACGCCGGAGAAGAACGCGCGCCCGTCGAACCGGTGTCGCTGGCCTCACTGGCGCAGGAAACCATCCGTCGCCTGGAGCGACATGCGCGCGAACGCCAGGTGCAGATCGCGCTGGAGTCCGGGCCGGCTGTAATGGCCAATGCGGCCTATGCGCCGGTCAGCCTCGTGTTGAGTAATTTGCTGGACAATGCGCTGAAATTCACGCCCTCCGGCAGCAGCGTAGTGGTGCGCATCGCGGCCGGCCCGCAAGGCGCCACGCTGTCGGTGGAAGACCAGGGCACGGGCATTTCGCGGAACGACCTGCCCTTCCTGTTCGACCGCTTCTATCGCGGCGCCGGAGCGCGCGCGGGCGAAGTCGATGGCGTGGGACTGGGACTGGCGCTGTCGCAATCCATCATGCGCGCCTATGGCGGACAGCTGGAAGCGTCGAATTCGCCCTCCGGCGGGGCGCTGTTTACCATGCTTCTACCTTTGGCGAATTGAGGGAATGGATATGGATCGACACTGGAAACGCAATGCCCTCGCCGCCTGCGCCCTGCTGGCAGCTGTCACGTCCAATGCGCATGCGGCGGCGCCCGACACCATCTACCGCAATGGCTATGTCTATACCGTCGACGCCAACAATAGCGTGCAGCAGGCGCTGGCAGTGCGCGAAGGCCGCATTGTCTTCGTCGGCAGCGACAAGCGCGCCATGGCGCTGCGGGGAAAACGCACCAAGGTGGTCGACCTGCACGGCCACATGCTGATGCCCGGCCTGATTGACGCGCACCTGCACCCGCTCTCCGGCGGCAAACGCCTCCTGCACTGCAACCTGAATTACGAACCGCTTACCGTGCCCCAATTGCAGGAGCGCGTTCAAGCCTGCGCGGACAAGAACACCGATCCGTCCAAGTGGCTGTTCGTGGTGAACTGGTTCCAGCAAGGCATGCTGCCCGATAACGTGGAAACCTCGCGCGCCACGCTGGACGCGATCCATACCGAACGTCCCATCGTCGTCCGCTCCTCGTTCGGCCACTCGCTGCTGGTCAGCTCGAAGGCTCTTAAACTGTCCGGCATCACGCACGACACGCCAGATCCCGTCGCAGGCAAAATCACGCGCGACGCCAGCGGAGAAGCCACCGGCATCCTGGAAGACGCGGCGATGGACATCGTGGAGAAAATGCTGCCGCCCTCCACGCCCGAAGAAAACCTGGCTGCCGCGGAAGCCGCCGTCAAGGCCCTGCGCGCGCAAGGCGTCACCACCTTCTTCGACGCCGACAGCGACGCCGAAATCCTGTCCGCCTTCTCCGGCATCGAAAAGCAGAACAAGCTGACGGCGCGTGCCTTCTTCGCGCCCTCCATCGCGCCGGAGCTGGGCGCCGATCCCGCGCGCGCCGTGGCGGGCGTGGTCGCGCTGGCGCGCCAGTACGACCAGGGGCCGCAGCAACCGCGTCCCCACATCAACGTCCATCAAGCCAAGCTGTATATGGACGGCGTGATCGCCGCGCCCTCCTTCACCGGCGTGATGGTCGAACCCTACTGGGTCAACAAGGGCACGCCACAGCAGCCGCACTTTGCGCCCGGCGACAGCAAGGGACCACCCAGCTACTTCCCGCCCGCTGTGCTAAACGCCATGTTCCTCGAACTGGCCAAAGTCGGCATCGACCCGCATATCCACGTCGACGGCGACGGCGCCGTGCGCGAAACGCTGGACGCCGTGCAGTACCTGCGCTCCACGCCCGAGGGCAAGGACGTGCGTCCCGGCCTGGCGCATGACGAAATCGTCACCGCCGCCGATCTGCCCCGCTTCGCCCAGCTGGACGCCAGCGCCGTGCTGTCTCTCCAGTGGGGCAAGCCCGCGCCGGACACGGTGGGCGGCCTGAAAGACTTCCTCGGCCCGCAGCGCTACGATCTGCTGGAGCCGCAATCCCTGCTGCTCGACGCGGGCGCGCGTATCGCCTTCGGCAGCGACTGGCCCGTCGACGCGCTGGACGAATGGTTCGCGCTGAAGGTCGGCGTCACCCGCACCAATGCGCCGTCGGCGGGTCCGCAGTACGCGGGCAGGCTGGGAACGCAGAAGGGCATGCCCCGCGCCGCCGTGATCCACGCCGCCACCATCAACGCCGCCTACACGCTGCGGCTGGAAAAGGAAGCGGGATCGCTGGAAGTGGGCAAGCTGGCCGACCTGATTGTCTTGGACCGCAATTTCTTCCGCATTGCCGAGGAAGACATCGCCCACATCAAGGTGCTGCAGACGGTCGTAGGCGGAAAAATCGTCTATCAGGACAGGGCCATGCGTTAAGATGGCGGACTTCGCAACAAAAGACTCGCCATGGAATTCCTGATCTCCCTGCTGATCGTCGCAGGCACCGCAGCGGCGGCGTACGCCATCATCCGAACCAACCCGTCGCAGCGCGCGCCGCAGCGGGAGTGGAAGTCCGCGCCATATCAGCCGCAGCCGCCCGCCGCGCCGCCCGCCCTGCATTGGGACGACAACGGCCGCTTCATGGTGGAGGTGGTCAACGAGTCGAAATTCCAGCCGCTGCTGAAGGAGTTGGCCGGCGTTCACGGCGACGCGGCCGCAAACGCTCGCCACGTCGCCACGCTGGTGCCGGACGACGCCAATCCCTACGAGGACAAGGCGGTGACGGTATTCGTGGATGGCCGCTTCGTGGGCCAGCTGGCGGCAAAGGAGGCGGTGGTGTTCCGCCAGCGCCTGGCGCAGAAGGAAGTTGAAGGCCAGCCCACCACCTGTGACGCCATCGTCAAAGGTGGCGGTTTGTTTGAAGGCCGCCGCCTGTCCTATGTGGTGGTGCTCGATATCGAGCCGCTGGCCTGAGCCTTATTTGCGCGTGAAGACCAGGTCCCACACGCCGTGGCCCAGCTTCAGGCCGCGGTTTTCAAACTTGGTCAGCGGACGGTAGGCCGGCTGCGGCGCGTAGCCGTCGGCCGTATTCTGCAGGCCCTCTTCCGCGCTCATGACTTCCAGCATCTGCACCGCGTAGTCTTCCCAGTCGGTAGCCAGGTGGATGTAGCCGCCCGGCGTCAGCTTCTGCACCAGGTGCTTGACGAACGGCGGCTGGATCAGGCGGCGCTTGTTGTGGCGCGCCTTGTGCCACGGGTCGGGGAAGTAGATATGCACGCCATGCAGCGAGCCGTCCGGGATCATATCGCGCAGCACTTCCACCGCGTCGTGCTGGATCGCCTTCAGGTTAGTCAGATTCTGCTCGCCGATCAGCTTGAGCAGGCTGCCCACGCCGGGCGTATGCACTTCCACGCCGATGAAGTCCTTCTCCGGCATCACGCCCGCGATGTGCGCCGTGGTGCCGCCCATGCCGAAGCCGATTTCCAGCACCACCGGCGCCTTGCGGCCAAAGGCCTGCTCGTAATCCAACGGCGCCTTGGTGTATTCGATCATGAACTTGGGACCCAGCTCCTCCAGCGCGCGCGCCTGCGCGGTCGACAGGCGGCCGGCGCGGGTGACGAAGCTGCGGATACGGTGTTCGGTCGGATCGTAGAGCATGGACCGCTCGGGGCCCTTGGCTGGGGTATCGGAAGACATGGGAATTGTTCTAAAAATCGGGCAAGGCGGCATTATATCAGCGTTGGCAACGCAAACGATTGACACTCCCGTGGTCTTCAGGTTTAATCGTGCACAGATGTTTGAAATCGTTTTCAGACCTATCCGGCCAACATTTCCTTATAACAAGATACACATGAGCGACCACAAGCAATTCCCGTCCACATTCACCTGGGGCGTTGCCACCAGTGCATTCCAAATCGAAGGCGGCGCCACGGCGGACGGCAAGGGCCCGTCGATCTGGGACACCTTTAGCCACACGCCCGGCAAGGTCATCGACGGCAGCAATGGCGACGTGGCCTGCGACCACTACCACCGCTACCCCGAGGACGTGGCCATCATGTCCGGCCTGGGCGTGGATGCCTACCGCTTCTCCATGGCCTGGGCGCGCGTGCAACCGCAGGGCAAGGGCGCCTGGAACGAGGCCGGATTCGCCTTCTACGACCGCTTGCTGTCCGAGCTGGAAGCCAAGGGCATCGTCGCCCACGTCACCCTCTACCACTGGGACCTGCCGCAGGGCCTGCAGGACGAGGGAGGCTGGCTGAACCGCGACACCGCCTACCACTTTGCCGAATACGCCGCCGAAGTGGCGCGCCGTTTCGGCAATCGTGTGAAAACGATTGCAACGCACAATGAACCCTGGTGCACGGCCAACCTGGGCTACGGCAACGGCCAGTTCGCGCCCGGCGTGACCGATGCGCGCCAGGCGATCCAGGTGTCGCACCACCTGCTGCTGTCGCACGGCCTGGCCATGAGCGCCATGCGCGCCGTGGGCAGCTCGGCCCAGCTGGGCATCGTGCTGAATCAGTGGACGGCCGATCCGGCCACCGACAGCGCGGCCGATATCGCCATGGCGGAATTCGAGTACTCCCGCTCCGTGCAGTGGTTCATGGACCCGATCTTCAAGGGCCACTACCCTGAGCTGGCCCTGAAGATCCATGGCGATCTCGCGCCCATCGTGGACGATAACGATCTCAAAGTGATCCACCAGCCGATTGACTTCCTCGGCGTGAACTACTACTTCCGCGCCTTCTGCAGCGCCGAAGATCCGCCGCGCAAGCCGGAAGCCAAGCTGGGTACGACCGACATGGGCTGGGAAATCTATCCGCAAGGCCTGACCGAACTGCTGGTGAAGCTGAACGGCGAATACGATCTGCCGCCGATCTACATCACGGAAAACGGCATGGCCAATCCAGACCGCCTGGTCGACGGCGAGATTCCCGACATCGCCCGCGTCGATTTCGTCAAGCGCCACCTGGCTGCCTTGGCCGATGCGCAGCAGCAGGGCGTGAACGTGCAGGGCTACTTCCTGTGGAGCCTTCTGGACAACTTCGAGTGGAATTCCGGCTACGCCAAGCGTTTCGGCATCGTCCACGTGGACTACGCGACGCAGAAGCGCACCCTGAAGCACAGCGCCCTGTGGTATCGCGACTTCCTCGCGCTGCAGAAGCTGCGCTAAACCTTCATCAGCAGAAGCAGTACCCTCGCCGGCGTCCATCGCCGGCGAATCATTTCAACGGCCGCGGCGAAAGGCCGATTACAATCCGAACGAGAATAACGAGGACGACACCATGCAAACCGCGCAATCCCCTGCCCAGGCGGCGCAGCACACGCCGCCGGTTCACGCATCCAGCCAGCAGCCGTCGCAGCAGCTGTCACTTTGGCGCTCCATGATCTCGCGCGGCACGCCGATGCTGTGGGTCCCGAGCGGCTACTTCACCATGGCGCTGGCGTATGTGATGCTCACCAGCGTCACCGCCATCATGTTCAAGAACCTGGGCATGGATAACGGCCAGGCGGCGCAGTATGCGAGCTATCTGATCCTGGCCTACACCATCAAGCCGCTGTTTGCGCCGTTCGTCGAAATGTACCGCACCAAGAAGTTCTTCGTCCTGTGCGCGCAGCTCACGCTGGGACTGGGATTCGCGGGCGTGGCGCTGGCCATGTCGCTGCCGGACTACATGGTGATTCTCGTCTTCCTGTTCGGCGTGCTGTCGCTGGTGGGCGCGACGCAGGATATCGCCTCCGACGGCGTGTATGTGACGGCGCTCGATCCGCGCACGCAGTCGCTGTTCTGCGGGATTCAGAGCCTGAGCTGGAATATCGGCCCCATCGTCGCCTCGGGCGGCATGGTGTACCTGAGTGGCTGGCTGCATACACACTACTTCCATCACACGGCGGGCGCGTTCGGGCCGGAGTGGATCGACGCCTGGCGCATCATCTTCTTCATCGTCGCCGGCATCACGGTGCTGATGGCGCTGTGGCATATGCGCGTGATGCCCGAGGGCGCCAAGGCGGAAAACGCGCCGGCTTCGATATCGGAAGCGGCCTTCATCCTCAAGGATTCCTTCGTCACCTTCTTCCAGAAGCGCGACGTGTGGCTGATGGTGTCGTTTGCCTTCCTCTTCCGCCTGAGTATCGGCCTGTTGGAAAAGATCGGCCCCTTCTTCATGGTGGACCCGGTGTCACAGGGCGGCCTTGGTCTGAGCAATGAGATGCTTGGTCTTCTGTACGGCACTTACGGCTTGATCGCCGTGCTGCTTGGCTCCCTGCTGGGCGGGATCTTTGTCGCCAAGCGCGGACTGCAAAAGACGCTGTTCCTGCTGTGCTGCGCGGTGAACATCCCCAACGTCACCTTCCTCTTGATGAGTATTTACCAGCCCACCGACCTGTGGCTGATTTCCGCCGGCGTGGCGACGGAAAAATTCTTCTTCGGCTTTGGTTCGGTAGGCTTCATGATCTACCTGATGCAGCAGCTGGCGCCGGGCAAATACACGACGACGCACTATGCGTTCGGCACGGGCTTGATGGGGCTGTGCATGATGGTCACCGGCATCGTCAGCGGCCATCTGCAGCAGATGCTGGGCTACATCAGCTACTTCGGCTTCGTCATGATCGCCACCATCCCCTCCTTCCTCGTCACCTGGCTGGCCCCGTTCCACCACCAGGAATAAGGTCGGCCCCGGAGTTTCATCTCCCCGGAAGCCAGCCCGGCTTCGTCTCCACATGTAGTTCATGCTCCACGGGGCCGTCGTAAGGCGGCTCCAGTGTGCCCAGGGTGATCGCGATGCGGTCCGGGGCCTCCTCGCTGCGCCAGTACAAGGTCGATCCGCAAACGCTGCAAAAGCCCCGGCGGCAGCTCGCGGACGAGGCATATTCAGTCACCAGATCAGCGCCCTCTTCGATCACAAAGCCCGCCCGGCTGACATTCGCATACGATCCAGCCGCCGCGCCGTGCTGCTTCTGGCACATCGTGCAGTAGCAGTGGCTCGCATAGCGCACAGGCTTCTCCGCTCGGTACTCCACGCCCCGGCACAGGCAGCTGCCATACAGGTATTCGCTCATATCGCCTCCGAAGGGTTTTCAGCAGATTATGCCCGAGGTGAAAAAAAAGCCCCGACTCCGTGAGGAGGCGGGGCTTAAAAGCACAAAACAACACCAACTAAAACAACAGCGAAAAACTCCTTAGAACGAGTGGCCCACGTTCACGCCGTAGGTACGCGGCGGCAGATACTGCGCTTGCCATACGCCGCTGAAGCCATTCTGCGCACTGGTCTTGATCTTGCCGTCTTCAACGTTACGCACGAAGAAGTCCGCATACCAGTTCTTGTTCGAGTCGTAGCGCAGGCCCAGGTCCGTGCGGTTGTATGCCTTCTGGCGGTCGCCGTCGCCCAGGTTGAACACGCTCAGCCAGCTGGCGGTCTCGTAGTGCGTGCTGATGCGCGGAACCAGCGTGCCGTCAGGCAGGTTGAAGGTGTGCTGGTACATGATCTGCGCGCTGAAACGCGGCGAGTGCGGCATCGTGTTGCCCGATACGTCCAGGCAGGTGGTGATGCCGCTGATCGGGCAGGCCGGCAGCAGGTAGTCGTTCGAACCGCCGATCAGGTGCTGCAGCTGGGCGTGGGTGTAGGTGGCCGTGACCTGGATCTTGTCTTCGCGCGTCAGCTTGGCCGCCAGCTCGGATTCGAAGCCGTAGATCTTCGCGCCTTCCGCATTGAAGGTGCTCAGGCTATGGCTGCCGTCCGGATTGGTGACCGGGGCGCTGAACTGGAAGCCCTTGAATTTCTCGTAGTAGGCCACGTTATTCCAGCGCACCGCGCCGTTGAGGAAGGTGCTCTTGTTGCCGATCTCGTAGTTGGTCAGGGTCTCGGCGCCGTATGGAATGCCGCCGTCCTGCAGGCCGCCCGACTTGTAGCCGGTCGATACGCTGGCGTAGACCATGTGGTTGGCGCTGATGTCGTAGTTGACGCGCGCCAGGCCGGTGGTCTTGTGGCCGGTGAATTCGCCCGAATTCTTGGAGCTGATGGAGAAACCGGAGTTCGGCGCGAACGGATCCTGGTTCGGCGCGATCGGGGTCTGCGGCAGGGTGCCGGTGTAGTTCCAGGCGTTGCCGAAGCCGCCGATGTTTTCACGCTTGTCGTCGGTGTAACGGGCGCCGACGGTCAGGTGCAGCTGGTCGTTGGCGTTCCAGGTGGTCTGGCCGAAGATCGCCTTCGAATCGACGGTCTCTTTCGGCTGGATGAAGGAACCCTGCCAGCTCACGGTGCCCTGCTGGGTGCCGTTCATGATCGGGATGTCGAAACGGATGCCGTTGTCTTCATTGGCATAGTACAGACCAAGCAGCCAGTCCACTTCGCGCTTGCCGGTCGACTGCACTTCCAGCTCATGGCTGTAGTTCTTGTAGTGCGACCAGACGGTGTTGTCCGACTGCGCGCCGCCGCCGGTGGTGAAGCTGGTTGGCGCCACTGCGCCGCCGTCCTGGTCGAAGGTCGACGAACCGTGGAAGGTGGAGTAGCCGAAGATGTAGGCCAGGGCGATGTCCGGCGTCACGGCGTAGTCCACGCGGCTGCGCACCGAGCTGGTGTCGCGGTGCAGCGAAGGCGCGGTGTCGATCAGGGCTGACCAGAAGTCCTGGCCCGGACGGGTGTCCTGCATCAGGTTCATGTTCGGCGTGCCGCGGTCGATGAACTTCTCGTACGAGATGTTCCACTTCAGCTGGCTGCTTGGCTGATACAGCATGCTCAGACGCACGGCGCTCTGGTCCTGGGCGCCGTATTTCGGGCCGCCCTGAACGAAGCGGCTCGGGTCGATCGGCTGGAAGGCGATCGGGTTGGTCGGATTGGCCTTGTTCCAGGCGGCGATGACGGGATCGGCCGCCGCGTGCTGGTCGGCCAGCGAGATATTCGGCGGGGTCTGGTAGTTCACATAGCCGTCGTGCTGTTCGTGCACGGCCGAGATGCGCAGGGCCACGGTGTCGCTGACGGGAATGTTGAACGCGCCGCGCGTGCCCACGCGGCTGTAGCTGCCGTAGCCCATTTCAAAGCTGCCGGCGGTGCTGCCCAGTTCCGGCTTGACGGTCTGCATATTGACGGCGCCGACGGAGGAGTTACGGCCCCACAGCGTGCCCTGCGGGCCGCGCAGCACCTCGATGCTCTCCAGGTCGAACAGCAGCGAGGTCGCGCCTTCCGGACGGGGCGAGTAGATGCCGTCGACGAAGGTCGCCACTTCAGGGTCGGCGTATTCGGTCTTGGCGCTGTCGTTACCCACGCCGCGCAGGGTCATGGTGATCACGCCGTGGTCGCCCTGGGTGGTGGCCTGGAAGCCTGGCACCAGGTTGACCACGTCCTGGATGGTCTGCACGTGGTTGTCGTCCAGCGCGGCGGCGTTCAGCGCGGTCACGGCGACCGGGGTCTTTTGCAGCGAGGTCGTGCGCTTGGTCGCCGTCACATAGACTTCCGGTACGACGGTCGAGTTATTGTCAGAGGTGGCCACTGCGCTGGTCGGCGCGGCGGGAGCTGGAGCATCAGCCGGGGCGGCGGCGGCATTACCTGCCAGCAGGGCGAGGATGGCCAGTTGAATCGGGGATGGCAAAAGCTTCCCTGGCTGGGATACGCGGACGTTCATTAAGTCTCCTTTTTCGCAGCGTGCGCCGATCCTCGGCGTGGCTGGCATATTTATCGTCAAAGAACGATTTCCATGTAGCGTGAAATCGTTTTCAAGTACAATGAAAGCGATTTCAGTTGTTGTGAAATCGTTTTCATACTACATAATTCCAGGCAGCGATGTCAAATTAAAAATGCTGTGGTCTTTACACCACAGCGACACCGGAGACTAGTTCATGAAACCCGTAAAAGACGTTCTGATCGTCGGCGGCGGCACCGCCGGCTGGCTCACCGCCGCCTTCCTGGCCAAGACCCTGGGCATCGGCCCCGAAGCGGACAGCGTGCGCGTGACCTTGGTGGAGTCGAAGGAGATCGGCATCATCGGCGTGGGCGAGGGCACCTTCCCGTCCATTCGCGGCACCCTGGCGACGATCGGCATCGACGAGGCGCGCTTTATCCGCGAATGCAATGCCACCTTCAAGCAGGGCATCAAGTTCACGGACTGGGTGCGCGCACCGGGAACGCCGGCGTATGATCAACTGCGTGACCACTACTTCCACCCATTCAGCCTGCCCAGCCAGCGTCCCGGCGGGCCGGAGCTGATGCACTACTGGCTGCAGGGCGCGGCGCCGGAAGGCGTGGGTTTCGCGGCCGCCGCCACCATGCAGAAGCGCGTGGCCGACGCCTCGCACGCGCCCAAGCGCGCCAGCGACGCCGATTTCATGGGGCCTTTGAACTACGCCTACCACTTCGACGCGGGCAAATTCGCCGCGCTGCTCAGCACCCACGCACAGTCGCTGGGTGTGAAGCATGTGCTGGCCAATGTGGAGCGGGTGGAACTGGACGACGACGGCGCCATCGCCGCCGTGCACACGAAGGAAAACGGCGCGCTGAAAGCCGACCTGTATATCGATTGCACGGGCTTCCGCGCCGCGCTGATCGGCGACGCGCTGGGCTCGAAATTCCACAGCGTGAACGACGTGCTGTTCGTCGACCGCGCGCTGGCCATGCAGGTGCCGTATGAGCGTCCCGATGCGCCCATCCCCTCCTACACCATCGCCACCGCGCACGAGGCGGGATGGACCTGGGACATCGGCCTGCACGAGCGGCGCGGCATCGGCTACGTCTACTCCAGCCGCCACACGGACGATGCGCGCGCCGAGCAGGTGCTGCGCAACTACATCGGCCCCGCCAGCGACCAGCTCAATCCGCGCCAGCTCAAGCTGAACGTGGGCTACCGCGAAACGCACTGGATCAAGAACTGCGTGGCGGTGGGACTGTCGGGCGGATTTTTAGAGCCGCTGGAATCGTCGGGCATCGGCCTGATCGAAACGGCGGCTTATCTGGTCAGCTATCTGTTCCCGCACGACGGCGACATGGCGCCGCTGGCGAAGACCTTCAACGAGATGATGAAGGCGCGCTCCGAGCGCATCGTGGACTTCGTGAAGATGCACTACTGCCTGACGCAGCGCACCGACAGCCAGTTCTGGATCGACAATGCGGACGACGCCAGCATCACGCAGACGCTGCGCGACAAGCTGGCCATGTGGCGCAGCCGTCCGCCGCACCGCATGGACTTCATCGTCGACTTGGAGATGTATCCGCCATCGAGCTGGCAGTATGTGCTGTACGGGATGGAGTTCCCCACGCAGCTCAGCGCCACCCAGCGCGCCCTGCCCCACTTCGAAGCGGCGCGCAAGGAGTTCCAGACGATCGCCGAGGTGTCGCAGCGCGCCCTGCAGGATCTGCCGACGCACCGCGCGCTGGTGGAGCACTTCTGCCGCCGCGCGGACGCGCAGCGGCAACTGAAGACGGCCTGAGTCCCGCGCAAGCCTGGCCTTACACTGGCCAGGCTCCTGCGCCGGCTTCGCAATCAGGCCTTGCTGCGCGCCATATCGCGCGCCTGGATCAGGGCCTGCCACGCCGGCGCGTATTGCAGCGCCTGTTCGTATTTCTGCAGCGCGTCCTTCCAGCGTCCCTGGCGCGCCAGCAGATCGCCCCAGGACTTGAGCGGATCGGCCCAATGGGGGCTGCGCTCGCTGGCGGCGGCCAAGTCGGCCTCCGCCAGCTTGAGTTCATTGCGCTGCATTGCCGAGATGCCGCGGTACAGGTAGACCGGCGACAGGCTCGGTCCCACGCGCAGCCCTTCCGCCCATACCGCCTGCGCCTCCTGCAGCTTGCCCGCATGCTCCAGCACCACGCCATGCAAGCCATAGCAGTAGGACCAGGCGCCCGCATGCTTGAACACTTCCTCGGCCTTGTCCAGCGCACCGGTCAGGCCATAGGCCAGGCCCAGCATGCATGCCTGCTCGGGATAGGCGAAGCGCACCAGCGGCTCGCGCTGCCACATCGCCCAGAACTGCTCCAGTCCCGCCAGCACCTCGTCCGGCTTGCCCGCTTCCAGCGCGGGATAAGCTGGCGCCAGCAGGCGCTCCGCCTGCACGGTGGGCTCCTTCGCATCGCCTTTCTCCAGCCAGCGCTTGGCCTCGACGTAATCATGCAGATAGCCGTAGTAATCGGCGATGATGGGCGCTTCCTCGGTATTGGCTTCGCTGCCAGTGCCGTCATGGCTGGCCGCGTCGGCCAGGTTGGCTTTCTGGATCGAGGCAAAATCGCGCACATTCGACCACACGTTCACCATGAACAGGTCCGGCAGCTTGGCGCCGCGCTGCGCGATGGCCGCCACCATGGCCTTGCCTTCGCGGACCGAGGCCTCTTCGCTCTCGGTCTGCGGCAGCAGGCCGACCAGGTTGCCCCAGGACTTCCAGTTATCGGGCGCCAGCTTGACGGCGATGCGGTACTTCTGCGCCGCCTCCGCGTTGCGGCCCACGGCCGTCAGCACATTGCCCCAGGAGTTGAACAGCTCCGCCTCTTCCGCCGGCTTGGCGCGGGTCAGCGCTTCGGGAATAAATTTCAGCGCGTCGTCGCGGCGGCCGGCCGCGTTCAGATAGCGCGAAAATTGCGCCGGCTGCGCCTGGCCATAAATGTATTCGGCCGCCTGCACCGTCAGGGCTTCCAGCTCGGCGGCGGGGCCTTCGATGCGTTTGGCGGGGATGCCTTCGCCGCGCACGGTGAGTTCGATCATGCCGTCCGGCTTCGTCACCACATCGCCCTCGATGCGAATGTCGTGGCCAAAGCGCTGATGCAGGATGTGACCCAGTTCGCCGATCGACATGCCCGTTTCCGGCACCTCGATCTTCACTTCGGACGACCAGGCGCTCTTGGCGTCAAGCTTGGCGGCGTCGGTGCGCGTGGCCGACTGCAGCTTTTGCAGCGCATCGAGCACCGAGGAGGCCACCACCTTGCCGTTCAAGCCCTGCGCGACCAGGGCTGGCGGCGCCTCGAATGATTCCACCACCACGCTACGCGAGGTGCAGGCATCCCACAGCATGACGCCGCCGCCCACGCCAACTAGTACCGTCAGCAGCAGGAAGAACAGCTGCACCGCAATGCGCAGGCGGTCGGAGAACGCCTTGCGCCGCGAGGCCTCGATGGCCAGCACGCGCTCGGCGTCGAAGTGCTGCAGCTGATGCCGCACCAGCGAGCGCTGTTCGTCGAAGTATTCGCCCGCCTTGCGGCTCAGCTCCTTGTCGTAACGGGCCGCGTCCATCGCCATGGCGGCGGCGCAGGGATCAAGCAGCGCAGAGCTTTCTCCTTCGCGGCCTTCGTTCTCGTTTTCCAGCAGTTTTTCGACTACGCCATTCTCCGCCATTTTGTTCCTGTCAGATAATTCAACTTGCGATAATAAAATTGTATCGTTGCAATTATCGCATAGTTAATTATTCTTCCAGTCACTTTTGGCAGGCGTCGCTGCCGGCGGGGGCGATCAGGCCAGAGTGACTTCGGCCTTGATGCCGCCCTTGACCAGCTTCGAATAAGGGCAGGTGGCATGGGCCGTATCGACCAGCTGCTGGGCGATTTCCGGCGCCAGGCCGGGCAGGCTGACGTTCAGGCGCGCTTGCAGGAAGTACTGGCCATCGGCGTTGCACAGGTCCACTTCCGCATTCACGGCCAAGTCGGCTGGCAGGCTTACTTTCAGCTTGCCGGCGGCCAGGCCCATGGCGCCGATGAAGCAGGCCGACCAGCCGGCGGCAAACAGCTGCTCGGGGTTGGTGCCGGCGCCGGCCGTGCCTGGGCTGGACAGGGTGATATCGAGCTTGCCGTCATCGCTGCGGGCAGCACCTTCGCGGCCGCCGATGGTGCGGGTTTTTCCGGTGTACAGAACGTTAGTAGCGGTCATGGTCTTTTCCTTTATTCAAATTGGGACGATGCCGACTTAAATCGCACTCGATTAAGTCTCGCAAGATGAATATTATCCGTGCGGGCTGGCAAAGTCAACGCATTTTGAATAAATCGCATACGTCTTATCTGCGCGGGAACATGGATAGGAGTACCATAAAGTCTTCTAAAAGACCGCTTACATAGGTGAATCATGGACGTGATACTGGCGCCAACATCGGTCGGAATCAGCGAGCTGAAGGCGAATCCGACAGCTGTGCTCGAGGCATCAGGCAATCAGCCGGTCGCCATCCTGAACAGAAACAAGCCCGTCGGCTATCTGCTGACTGCCGACGCCTGGGCCAAGGTCCACGACATGCTGGAGGATAAAGAGCTTCTCCAGATTGCCGAGGTACGACTGAAAGACGGGAAAAAGCCTGTAAGGGTCAACCTGGATGACCTATAACCTTGACTTCCACCCTGATGCCCTGAAGGAGTGGCACAAGCTGGACGCGACGGTCAAAAATCAATTCAAGAAAAAGCTGAAGGAACGCCTGCAGCAGCCACGAGTACCAAAGTCGAGCGTCAGGGGCGACAAAGACCTCTATAAAATCAAGCTGGCGACAGTGGGATATCGGCTGATCGACAAAGTGATTGACGATACCGTGACAGTGTACGTCCTCTCGGCCGGAAAGCGGCAGGACAATGCGGCGTACATCAAAGCTCTTGAACGCAGTAGATGATGTGGAGCGGGTGAAGGGAATCGAACCCTCGTATGAAGCTTGGGAAGCTCTTATAACTTTCTAGAGAGCATGCGCCTTCTAACTGCGTTTTAGTTCCGCAAAGTTGCCATCGTAGGTGATGGCGCTGCTCCTTGGGGCTGCTAAATATTTGGTCTTTGCGGAACCAATTGCGGCGTCTTAGAAAGGCAGTAAGTGCACTTCCCAGAAGTTAAGAAAGTGCACTTCTCGGAGGTCATGATTTATCGGGCGACATAGACCCGCTCTGGCTTCCAACGTTGGAAAAAAAGTGATGAAGCAGCGCTGCTAAATTGGCTTAGCCTGCTGCTTGCTTTGACTGAGGCCAGCGGTTTGACTTCGATGGGATGCACATATTTTCTTGGGAGGTGGGGAAAGCTCATTTCTGGGAAATGAAGAAAGCTCATTTCTAGTATTTCGCAGAAAGGTCCCGCACTAGCTTAGCGAATTTTCCAACGTTGGAAGCGGTGCGGCTATAGCTGCTATGGCCAAGGCTGCCATCTGTTCGTAACGCAGAACAAAGTGGGAAAGACGCGTTGCGATCATTGGAGAATTGGCCGCGCTGTTAGATAGTCCGGTCTGAACAATTCAAATTTTCGGCGCTTTAGCGCGCCACAGCTACCGTTGCCAGGCCAGCGCGAGCTGAGGCTGCAATAGCCCAGTCGCAAGCAGAGCCAAAAGAAGCCGCAGCTTCCG
>Ga0213872_10000039_pt1 | contig 123507 bp, 105 predicted proteins | sample VelepicomBERX_R2_FD_160071 | JGI IMG/M metagenome (GOLD analysis project Ga0213872, IMG submission 160071) | Rhizosphere microbial communities from Vellozia epidendroides in rupestrian grasslands, the National Park of Serra do Cipo, Brazil - RX_R2 | ecosystem: Host-associated > Plants > Roots...
GAAGCTTATGGGTCTTTGTCTATTGGTAGGCACTGCTGAACTGGCTGCGCCGAACGACAAATACAAGAGCCGGCCAGGCAGCGGCGCGCCGTTGCCCTGCTCTATGAGCGGCCAACCTTGAAGCCGTCGATGCGTTGCTTCGGGATTCCACGGGAATAGTGTGCTACCGTCACCCCAAAAAATGGTCGCCGATATTGAAGCGCTGGAGATTTACCTAAAACTGTCACTTGATTTCAGATTCTTTTAACATGTCATGATATCAATCCCTCTTTGGAGGAGCACGCTAATCGACACCTTTAGAAATAGTGTTTTCTAAAAAATCACCAATGACAGTGGCGTGAAGAAGTTCACGAGATGGCAGAGGAATCGATTCTTGAAATGGGAAATTTTCTGAATGTATCCTTCAGTCATCTCAGTTTTATGAATTTTTCTATCAGAGCTAATTGCATTAATTTTATTTCAAACATCTTGCATGTTGCAGCGGGTCACATGTGTCTGCTTTCTTAATAAGCTAGGTCGTTTCACGTCGAATGCCCTGATAACATCCGCGCAAACTTGCTGAAAAGGCATTTTTCAGGGAACTCATTACGAGTTTCGACGGCGTCGTTCCATAGCGACATTGGTTTGTAATTGAATGGAGTGAATGAATGGGTCTTGAATTCCGCTTGGATCTGCGCGCTTGTATGCTGGGCGTAATTTCGTCAGCTGCCGTGCTGGCTTGCGCGCCATCATTTGCTCAGCAAATTGCTTATGGGCGAGTTCTCTCAGTAGTTCCACATATGGTTCAGATCCAAGTGCCACAGCAGATCTGCACCAATCAATCGGTTACGGTGGCGCCTCAACAGACGGGTCTTGGTGCCGCGGTCGGCGCACTGCTGGGTGGCATCATTGGCAACCAAGCTGGAAGTGGAAACGGAAAAACGGCGATGACTGTGGCAGGTGCTGCCGTAGGGGGCGTAGCTGGAAATGCCGTTGAAGCCAATGCCGCAGCCCAACAGGGAGCGCAAACGCAAATAGTTCAGCAGTGCGGAACGCAAATGGTGGCTCAGACTGTTCAGCAGGGGTTTGACCTTACGTACGAATTCATGGGCATGCAACGGGTCGCGACATTGAACCAGGTACCGTCCAACGGCAGGCTTGCACTCAACGTCACGGTTACTCCAATTGATGAAGGCGCACCAATGCCGGTCGTCGCTCCAGTGGCCATGGCGGTTCCAATGGGTGCAACGCCAGAAGTTGTCGTTGCAACACCCGGTCCAGTGTTTGCACCGGCGGTCGAAACCGTGCTGGTCGGTTTGGCGCCGACGGACATCATTGTTGTTGGAGGAAACACGTACTACTACACCTATGTCAACGGGGTTCGCGAGCAACATTTCTGGATGGCGGGTGACCGCCGCGCTGAATTGCTGCGCCGCAACGAAGAAATTCATCGACTGCATCAAGAGAACCGGATCTTGCATCAGGAAGTTCGTGCCGCTGACGCGCGGGCGGCCGAAGCAAACGCGAGAGCAGCAGCGGCGAATGCGCGCCCAAATGCCGCACAGATTCATGCTCCAGGTGCTCTGACTCAACCGACGGCAAACACGGCACCGCACCAAGCGGCATCTGCTCCAGTACCGACTCCTGCGCCGGCAGGGCAGGACAAAGACAAGAAAAAATAAGCGAATACCTTGAATTCACCCACTCGGGTGAGACGAATTGCCATTCGGGGCTCATCGGCAATCTCGAAGGTCGTTGAGATGGCACTGATTTGCTCAGGTCCAAATTTCCATGACATATGGGAACCTATACAAATCCCCAAATCCCGTTAGGATGCATCGCCCATTGCGACCCGCTGCAACTCATTGCAGCCCACACGACAGCACCTGAATCACTCGCACATGCCCGCCATCGCACCCAGCTTCCCTGCCGATTTCCCCGTTGCCCAGCGATGGCGGCCAGCCGATCCCGGAAAAATCCAGCTCTATTCATTGCCGACGCCCAATGGGGTGAAAATTTCGATTGCCTTGGAAGAACTCGGCTTGCCCTATGAGGCGCATCGCGTCTCGTTCGACACGAACGACCAGCAGTCGAGCGAATTCCTCTCGTTGAATCCCAACGGCAAGATTCCCGCGCTCATCGATCCGAGCGGTCCTGATGGACGGCCTATCGCGTTGTTCGAGTCTGGCGCCATCCTCGTCTACCTCGCAGAGAAGACCGGCCGGCTGATGCCGGGCGACGCTGCCGGCCGCTACGAGGCGCTTCAATGGGTCATGTTCCAGATGGGCGGGATTGGACCGATGTTCGGCCAGGTCGGGTTCTTCCACAAGTTTGCAGGCCGCGAGTACGAGGACAAGCGGCCGCGCGATCGCTATGCCGCGGAGGCGAACCGCTTGCTCGGTGTGCTTGAGCGCCGGCTGGAAGGGCGCGACTGGCTGCTCGGCGCCGACTACTCCATCGCCGACATCGCGACCTTCCCCTGGGTGCGCAACCTGATCGGGTTCTATGACGCGCGCGAACTGGTGCGCTACGACGAATTCACCAACGTCGACCGGGCATTGAATGCATTCCTTGCACGGCCTGCCGTGCAGCGCGGATTGTCGATTCCAGCAGCGCCACCGGCGCGCTGAGATCATGCTCATGGGGTCCCACCATCGCAAATGGGACGGGCAATGGGACAGGCCGGGCCGATAGAGCACGGTGCCGCTCGGGAGGCGCACCGCCCCTCCCAAGACACCTCCCCCAAAGTGACGAAGATCCAGCCCGCCTTGAATGCCAACGCGATCCGGGCGCCGGTTCATTTCGACAACGAAACCTACCGCCCTGCATCAAGGAAAAAAGCGTAGAACCGGCAACCTTGGCCGTATGCCATGCGGCCCATGGGGTCATCGATCTGAAAAACATCTGACATCAGAAATCACACAAAATTTCTGCGAGCCGAGATCGACGATTTTCTGCGCTGCAACCCAAGGAGTTCACCATGTCTCTTCGCATCAACGACACGGCCCCCAATTTCCAGGCCGATACCACGCTAGGCAAGATTGACTTCCACCAATGGATAGGCGATAGCTGGGCGATTCTGTTTTCGCACCCCAAGGATTTCACGCCCGTGTGCACGACGGAGCTGGGCTACATGGCCAAGATCGAGCCCGAGTTCACCCAGCGCAATACCAAGCTCATCGGCCTGTCGGTCGATCCGGTCGACAGCCACTCGAAATGGCTGGCCGATATCGAGGAGACGCAGGGCGCCAAGGTCAACTACCCGATCATCGGCGACCGCGAGCTGACGGTTTCAAAGCTGTACAACATGCTGCCGGCCGAAGAAACGGGCATCGACGGCCGTACCGCCGCGACCAACCAGACCGTGCGTTCGGTGTTCGTGATCGCCCCGGACAAGAAGATCAAGCTCATGCTGACCTATCCAATGACCACGGGCCGCAATTTCGACGAGATCCTGCGCGTGCTCGATTCCATGCAGATGACGGCAAAGCACAAGGTCGCGACACCGGTCAACTGGAAACAGGGCGATGACGTGATCATCGCGGGCTCGGTGTCCGACGACGATGCGAAGAAGCTTTTCCCAGAAGGCTGGAAGGCGCCCAAGCCCTACCTGCGCATCGTCAGGCAGCCGCGCTGAACCCTGACAGCTGCAAAGCCCTCGGCCATCGGTTGTGGACGGCCCGCGGCTTTTGAGCTTGCGCCAGGGTGAATTCCGGCGAAATAACAATCGGACTGGCTGGCCGGGACGATGCCGATCGGACCGTCGCCCAGTACGGCATTGCTGCCGGTGTCTGCAACGGTGAATCCGTGCAGCCTGGGGTCATGGCCATGGAAAATCGCCCCGAGGGACCAAGCCCTCCTTGGGCGAACCACTCAAAAGATCGTGAGTTGTCAGGCAACGGGTGCAGTCTCGCGATCCACTGGACGCCGACGCCGGGCCACGGCGAGCACCATCCCCAGGCCGGACAGCATCAGCGCCGCTGATGCCGGCTCGGGGACCGGCTGGATGCCCGTGACGGCGTAGGTGCCGGTGCCGCTCAGTGCACTCACGACCACGGCACCATTGTTGTTGCAGCAGTTCAGGGTTGTGGCGTTGGAAAGCGTCACATTGTTCAAGTCACCGGTATATAGGATAGGGGCCCCGGTGGCCGCATTGAAGCCAAAATTGAGCCCCGGGAATTGCCCAGGATAGTTCGGAACGGCTGTGGAACTTTGAACCAACACCTGCCATGAGTTCGAAGCACCCGGGGTAGCGGTCGCCGCGATGGGCCCGGTATTGGTGAATGCCAGATTGAAATTGGATTCGGTCAGGTTCATCGCCGTGACTTGATCCTTGCCTGTATCAAAGGACCAAGTGCCGCTCAAGGTGGTGCCGTTTGTAAACGGTGCGTTGCTGAGCTGGTAGCTATAGACATCGGCCTGAGCCGTACCTGCGGCAAGAGACAGAACAAGAACAGACAGCAACGGCAGAGTAAATTTACGCATATGTGAATCCTCTCGAATTTATCAATTGAATCCGCTGCCCGAGGCCCTTTGGATGGAGGCTTCATGCGACGGTGGCCCATGCTAAGAGAAGCTCCCTAGAGGTGCCCCCCTCATTCAAGTGATAAATGCGCGAGCATCAAATTCATCACTTAAATAGCGCGGAGCGCGGCCCTTGCAAATCTTTCGGAGCGACTGCCCATGGCATCAAAAGCATTCGCCCCGAAAGGCCCAGACCCTTCGGGGCGAACGATTCATCATGCAATTGTTAAGCTGCTGCGAGGCCGGAGTCGGCGTCAAATGCGCGACGGCGACGCGCAACCATGCCAACCACACCCAAGCCCGACAGCATCAAGGCCGCCGATGCAGGCTCGGGGACAGGTTGGACACCACCGGTCACAGAATAAGTACCAGGGGAACTCAGAAGCACAATAGGTGGATTGGGGACCAAGGAAGGATTGTCGTACTTCATGCTCGTGTAATAGGCATTGTTATTGTTGGAAACAATCGGAGCCCCGGTGGTCGCATTGAAGTCAAAATTCATATGCAAGTAGTTATCTCCCACATATCCATTGGGACCGGGAGATCCCCAGACGCTGACTTCCCACGCATTCGGCCCATTACCCTGGGAGACATGAGCGCCTATCGGCCCTGTGACGACGAATTGAGCGTAAGGGCTATTGGTGAAGGCGAGGTTCATCGCCGTGACTTGGTCCGTGGCCGTGTTGAATGACCAAGTGCCGCTCATCACGATGCCGTCGTTAAAAGTCGCATTGCTAACTTGGTAGCTGACAATATCTGCTTTGGCCGCGCCTGCAGCCAGAGTGAAGGCTACGGCAGCCAACATGGAGAGAGTGAATTTACGCATATGCGTTTCCTTTCAAATTTATCACTTTACTCACTACCCAAGGCCCATGGAAGGCGCTTCTTTTGGCAGTGGCTCGATGTTAAAGCGTGCATTTCAAAAGCATCCCCCTCATTCAAGTGATAAATGTGCGTATTTCATATTTATCACTTGAATGACCAAGCCATGACCACTCTTTCCTCCCTCCCATCCCAGCCTGACCCCATGCCCCAACCGCCTCCGCAGCCCGACCTGGACGCCTGCTGCGGCAATGGCTGCGAGCCCTGCATCTTTGATCTCTACGACATGGCGATGGACGAATACCGACAAGCCCTGCGTGCCTGGCGCGCGCGACACCCTGAGGAACCCGCATGCTGACCCTGCACTACCACCCCAGCGATGCCAGCCTGATGCCGCACATCCTGTTGGAGGAATTGGGCGTGCCCTTCACGCTCGCGCTGGTGGACCGCTCGCGCAATGCGCAGAAGTCGCCCGAGTACCTGAAGCTCAACCCCAATGGCCTGATTCCCGTGCTGGTGGACGGCGCGCTGGTGCTCTACGAGACCGCTGCCATCCTGATGCACCTGGCCGATACCCATCCGCAGGCCCAGGTGATGCCGCCGCTGGGCAGCGCGACGCGCGCCCATGCCTACAAGTGGCTGTGCTGGCTGACCAACACGCTGCAATCGCATCTGGTGGTCTATTTCTATGCCGAACGCTACGTCGAACCCGGCCACGCCAGTGCGGCGGCGGAGGTACGCGAGGCCACGCAGGCGCGCATCGCCGCCATGCTAGGCCAGCTCGACGCGCAGTTGCAAACCAGCGGCGGACCCTGGCTGCTCGGCGGCAGCTACACAGCGGCCGATTGCATGGCCTTCGTGCTGTGCTGCTGGACGCGCAATTTCAAGCGGCCGGCCAGCAGTTTCCCTGCCATTGCCGCCTACCTGCAACGCATGCGCGAGCGGCCGGCGGTGCAGCGCGCGTGCGCGACCGAGCAGCTGCCGGAGACATTTTTCACGCGCGAGACAGCCCGCTGAGATTGGCGTGGCCGAGCGCCACGACAGCGACGGCTGGACGCTGTGGAACGCCCGCAACCGCTACGAGGCGGCCGGGCTCAAGGCGCGCGACTGAGGCGCAGGGCCGCCCGCCAATGCCGTGGCGGCCTCCAGGGCTTCTTTCAGCGCGGAGACTTCCGTTTTCAGGTCCGCACGTTCCTTGTCGTATTGGAGCGCCAGTTGCCGCCACGTGAGCAGGCGTTGAATCTCGGATCTGAATTCCAGAAATTCCGCCTCCAGCATTGCCAGGCGGCGCATTTCCGCCGCGGCATTGGGATGCCCGTTTCGAGCCAGCACATGCGCCATTTTCAAAGCTTCACTCATGGCTATTCTTTTAAAAATGTATGGTCGCGGGGCGGCATCTTACGGGGCGCATTTGACAGTTTGATTGGACTTGTGCACCTAGTTTTCTAACGCCTGCGCTTCAGACGCCAACAGCTTGCCGAACAGCAGGCGCACCACGAGCAGCAAGCCACCGGCAGCAGCCACCAGCACCACATGCAGGCCCCAGAACTCCGCGCTGGGCATTTCGTCCAGCAGGCCCGCCAGCCAGCCTACAAAGGTGTTGCCGAGAAACAGATGCAGGTAATAGACACCGATCATCAAACCTTCAAAGCGCTTGGGCGCCGTGCGCGAATACAGCGCCAGCCCCACGGGCAGGACATTGGCAAAGCCGAGGTCGTTGAAGACGGTGTAGCCCAGCGTCCAGATCAGGCTGATCTTTTCATGCGTGTGCTCGATATAGCCTGACGCGATGACGAGCAAGGCGGGGCCAACGGCCGCCAGCAAGGTGCCCAGCGCCATCTTGGTGAGCTCATCGGGTTCGGTCCGGTGCCGGGCCCACCAGCGCCAGAAGCCGATGCTGGCCACCATGGTTCCAAAGGCAAACACGGCGTCCAGCGCCTGCAACCATGTGACCGGCATCTGCCAACCGAACAGCACCAGGTCCATGTACTTCTGCGACCACAGCGGGTAGGCGTTGGTGAACTGCTGGTTGCCGACGATGGACAGCATCAGCACCGGGATCAGGCCGATCAGCAGCGCCATGCGCGCCTTCTCGGCGCCGGACAGGCGCGCCGTTCCGTTGGACGCGTCCTGGCTGTGCTCAGGCATGCGGACGGACGGCGTTTCAGGCGGCAGCCAGCGTCGGCCGCTGAGGTAGACCAGCAGCCCGAACAGCATGCCCACGCCAGCCGCGCCAAAGCCCCAGTGCCAGGCCACCTTCTCGCCCAGCGTGCCGCAGACGATGGGCGCGAAGATCACCGCGAACTGCACCGCCAGCAGGAAGATCTGGAACGCGCTCGCGCGCCGCTTATCTTTTGGCTGGTAGAGATCGCCGACCTGGGCCGAAATATTGCCCTTGAAGCAGCCCACGCCCACCAGCAGGCAGGCCAGCGCCGGCAGGAAGCTCACCTCGAACGCCATCAAAAAATGGCCCAGCGCCATCAGGCTGGCGCCGATCGCCACGGTCTTGGTGCGGCCCAGCCAGCGGTCGGCAAGCAGGCCGCCAAACAAGGGCGTGAGGTAGACGCAGCCGGCGTACAACCCAAACACCACCGAGGCAAATTGCTGCGGCGTGCGCGGACCGGTGATGCGCTCGATGCCAGCACGCAGCGCATCGATGCCGGCCACGTGCCCGATATGCTCGGGCAGGAACAGGTAGTTGCTGAGGTACAGCACCAGCAGCGCCTGCATGCCGTAATAGGAAAAGCGCTCCCAGAACTCACAGAAAGCGAGCCAGCCCAGACCTGCGGGATGACCCAGGAAGGCGCGGTCGCTTGGGGCGCTGACGGGGGTAGATGTCGGCGCTGCGGTTGAAAATTGAACTGACACGGACCAGAGCTTCAAAAAAGTAAAGCCGCGACTGTCCCGGAATTTGGCGCCCGCTGCAATCGCAACAGGCGTAAATAGGCGTAAACACTGCCCCCGCGCCAAGGCATCTGCCTGCCGAACCCCCCATATGCAGGGCGAACACGGGCTTGGCAAATCAGGCTGAAATGGCACACTGAACCTGTCCGAAAGAATAGTTTTATTGGCTTCCTCATGAAGATGCAGTCCATCCCCCTGAACCGTCGATCCGGCCACGACCGCCGCAAGTTCGACATGAGCCTGGAGCCGCGCTTCGAGCGCCGTCGGGGCGTCGAACCCCGCAAACCCGAGTTGACCGAACTCGATTTGTCGCTCCATGAATGGGAACAGCTGTGCCGGGACTTGCTGCCGGCCAAGTACGGCTGACTTTGGCTGACTTTGGCTGAGCACGGCTGAGCACGGCTGAGTTCCGAAGCCAAGCATCCCCAGTGCGCACGATTTCGTCACAGGCGGCGCACCAAATCGAGGCGATTTCTGACATCCTTCAGTCATCTCACCGGGATAGGGTGTATGCGCGTCGTGCATCTGCACCAGATCAGGCCCTGATTCTGCGCGGGTTGGCGTTAGGCGCCTGCTTTGGCCCGGATATTGCGTTCGGTGAGTGGGTTCAAATCCTCGGAAGGAGAACGCATCCATGAGAACCAGCTTCGACGAGATGTATGCCACGGACACCCAGCCGCGCAGGCATTACGAAACGTACGCCCGCTGGTTGCAGGCCCAGGCCCTGGAAGACATGCGCACCTGCCGCGCCGAGGCCGAGGTGATCTTCCGCCGCGTCGGCATCACCTTCGCGGTCTACGGCGACAAGGACGCCGGCGAGGGCACCGAGCGCCTGATTCCCTTCGACCTGATCCCGCGCGTGATTCCGGCGCACGAATGGCGCGAAATGGAGGCCGGGCTGCGCCAGCGCGTCACGGCCCTGAACCGCTTCATCCACGACATCTACCACGAGCAGGAGATTCTCAAGGCCGGCCTGATCCCGGCCGAGCAGATCCTGCGCAACGCCCAGTTCCGCCCCGAGATGATGGGCGTGGACGTGCCCAACAACATCTACTCGCACATCGCCGGCGTGGACATCGTACGGGCCGGCAACGCCGACGGCAGCGGCAGCTACTACGTGCTGGAAGACAACCTGCGCGTGCCCAGCGGCGTCAGCTACATGCTGGAAGACCGCAAGATGATGATGCGGCTGTTCCCCGACCTGTTCTCGCAGCACCGCATCGCCCCGGTGGCGCATTACCCCGACCTGCTGCTGGAAACCCTGCGCAGCGTCAGCCCCAAAGGCATCAACGAGCCGACCGCGGTGGTGCTGACGCCGGGCATGTACAACTCGGCCTATTTCGAGCATGCCTTCCTGGCGCAGCAGATGGGGGTCGAGCTGGTCGAGGGGCAGGACCTGTTCGTCAAGGATCGCATCGTCTACATGCGCACCACCTGCGGCCCCAGGCGCGTGGACGTGATCTACCGCCGCCTCGACGACGACTTCCTCGACCCGCTGGTGTTCCGCAAGGACTCCACGCTGGGCTGCGCGGGCCTGGTCGACGCCTACAAGGCCGGCAACGTGACGCTGGCCAACGCGATCGGCACCGGCATCGCGGACGACAAATCCATCTACCCCTTCGTACCCAAGATGATCGAGTTCTACCTGGGCGAAAAGCCCATCCTGAACAACGTGCCCACCTACCAGTGCCGCAACCCCGACGAGCTCGCCTACGTGCTGGCCCACCTGGCCGAGCTGGTGGTCAAGGAAGTGCACGGCGCGGGCGGCTACGGCATGCTGGTCGGCCCGGCGGCCACGGCCCAGGAGGTGGAAGATTTCCGCGCCCACCTGCTGGCCCATCCGGCCAACTACATCGCCCAGCCGACCCTGAGCCTGTCGACCTGCCCGACCTATGTCGAGTCCGGCATCGCGCCGCGCCACATCGACCTGCGGCCCTTCGTGCTCTCGGGCACCGAGGTGCAGATGGTGCCCGGCGGACTGACCCGCGTCGCGCTGAAGGAGGGCTCGCTGGTGGTCAACAGCAGCCAGGGCGGCGGCACCAAGGACACCTGGGTTCTGGAAGGAGGCGCCTGATGCTCTCGCGCACCGCCGACCACCTGTTCTGGCTGTCCCGCTACATGGAGCGGGCCGAGAACACCGCCCGCCTGCTGGACGTGAACTACCAGACCTCGCTGCTGCCGCAGTCGCACAGCACGGCCGAGCAGGGCTGGCGCAGCCTGCTGTCGATCTCGGAGCTGTCGGGGCACTACGGGACCCTGCACGACCAGGTCGACGCCAAGCGCGTGACCGACTACATCGTCCGCGACGAGCGCAACCCCTCGTCGATCGTCAGCTGCCTGCGCGCGGCGCGCGAGAACGCCCGCGCCGTGCGCGGCGCCCTGACCACCGAGGTCTGGGAGACCACCAACCAGACCTGGCTGGAGTTCAAGCGCCTGCTGGCCGACGGCCTGCTGGCGCGCGACCCGTCCGCCGTGTTCGAATGGGTCAAGTTCCGCTCGCACCTGTCGCGCGGCGTGATGGTCGGCACCATGTACCAGGACGAAGCCTTCGACTTCATCCGCATCGGCTCCTTCCTGGAGCGCGCCGACAACACGGCACGCCTGCTGGACGTGAAGTTCCACGCCATGGACCACGAGTTCCACGGCGACGCCGACGCGCGCGACAGTGCGCGCGACTTCTACCACTGGTCCTCGGTGCTGCGCTCGGTCTCGGGCTTCGAGGTCTACCGCAAGGTCTACAGCAACGTCATCAAGCCCGAGAAGGTGGCCGAACTGCTGATCCTGCGCACGCAGATGCCGCGCTCGCTGGCCCATTGCACCGAGCGGCTGCTGAGCAACCTGCGCCGCGTCGCCAACGATCAATCCGGCGAAACGCTGCGCCAGGCCGGGCGGCTGAACGCCGAGCTGGAGTTCGGCCGCATCGACGAAATCCTGGCCACCGGACTGCACGCCTTCCTGACCCAGTTCCTGGAGCGGGTCGGCAACCTGGGCGACGGCATCAGCCGCGACTTCCTGATGCCGACCGAATCCCGTGAACCCCGAATGAACTGATCCCCGCGGCCGGGCAGGCGCCGATTCATTTTTTGCCGACGACTTTGCCAAGGAGGGCATCTTGTCCATCCATGTTGCGCTCAAGCATGTCACGCGCTACCGCTACGACCGGCGCGTGACCCTCTCCCCCCAGGTGGTGCGGCTGCGTCCCGCGCCGCACTGCCGAACCAAGGTGCTGTCGTACTCGCTCAGCGTCGAGCCGCGCGGCCACTTCATCAACTGGCAGCAGGATCCCTTTGCCAACTACCTGGCGCGCCTGGTCTTTCCCGAGCCGACGACCGAGTTCACAGTGACGGTCGACCTGGTGGCCGAGATGGCCGTCTACAACCCCTTCGACTTCTTCCTGGAGCCGCAGGCCCAGCAGTTCCCGTTCGCCTACGACGAGTCCCTGCGCGCCGAACTCGCCCCCTACCTACAGGCCGACCCGGCCGGGCCGCTGCTGCAGGCCTACCTCGACCGGCTGGACCGCACGCCCGCGCGCACCATCGACCACCTGGTGGCCCTGAACCAGGGCCTGCATCGCGACGTCTCCTACCTGATCCGCCTGGAACCCGGGGTACAGACGCCGGAAGAGACGCTCAGCAAGACCTCGGGCTCCTGCCGCGACACGGGCTGGCTGCTGGTGCAGCTGCTGCGCCACCTGGGCCTGGCGGCGCGTTTCGTGTCAGGCTACCTGATCCAGCTCAAGCCCGACCAGAAGGCGCTCGACGGGCCCAGCGGCGCCGAGGCCGACTTCACCGACCTGCACGCCTGGTGCGAGGTCTACCTGCCCGGTGCCGGCTGGATCGGCCTGGACCCCACCTCCGGCCTGCTGGCCGGCGAGGGCCACATCCCGCTGGCCTGCACGCCGCAGCCCTCCAGCGCAGCGCCCATCAGCGGCGCGGTCGACAAGTGCGAGGTCCGCTTCGAGCACGAGATGACGGTCAGCCGCATCTGGGAAGCACCGCGCGTCACCCAGCCCTACAGCGAAGCGCAGTGGGACGAGATCCAGCAGCTGGGCGAACAGATCGACGCCGAGCTGGTCGCCAACGACGTACGCCTGACCATGGGCGGCGAACCCACCTTCGTGGCCCAGGCCGACCGCGATGCTGCTGAATGGAACACCGAAGCCCTGGGGCCGACCAAGCGCATCTACGCGCAAGACCTGGTCCAACGGCTGCGCGAGGAGTACGGCCGCGGCGGCTTCCTGCATTTCGGCCAGGGCAAGTGGTACCCGGGCGAGCAGCTGCCGCGCTGGGCGCTGTCAATCTACTGGCGCGAGGACGGCCAGCCCTGCTGGCAAGACCCGTCCCTGTTTGCTGACGAGCGCGAGCCGCATGCCTACACCACGGCCGACGCCAGGCGCTTCATCGCCGCGCTGACGCGCCGCCTGGGCCTGGACACCCAGTACCTGCAGCCCGGCTTCGAAGACACCTGGTACTACCTGTGGCGCGAGCGCCGCCTGCCCGTCAATGTCGACCCCTTCGACGCCAGGCTGGACGACGAGCTGGAGCGCAACCGCCTGCGCCGTGTCTTCACGCAGGGCCTGGACGCGGCGGTGGGCTATGTGCTGCCGCTGCAAAAGAGCGAGGGCCCCGCGCTCAGCGACGCGCCCTGGGTCAGCGGCCCCTGGTTCTTCCGCGACGAGCGCATGTATCTGCTCCCGGGCGACTCGCCGATGGGCTACCGCCTGCCGCTCGATTCCCTGCCCTGGTCCAGCGCTGGCGATCTCAACCAGCTGATCGAGCAGGACCCCTTCGCGCCGCGCGACGCGCTGCCCAGCGCTCCCCGCCTGGTGGCGCAGCACGCACGCACCGAAGAGACGCAGCAGGCGCCGCATGCTCCGGCGCCCGTGCGTTTCGAGAGCGCGCGCGGCATCGTGCGCACCGCCTTGTGCGTCGAAGCCCGCGATCCGCGCCGCGCCAACGGCCCCAAGGCCGAGGCGCAGCCGCTGAGGGCGGGCCAGGCCAGCAGCGTGCTCTACGTCTTCATGCCGCCGCTGCAAAGGCTGGAGGACTATCTGGAGCTGCTCAGCGCCGTGGAGGCCACCTGCGCCGAGCTGCAGCTGAAGATCGTGCTGGAGGGCTACCCGCCGCCGCGCGACCCGCGCCTCAAGCTCCTGCAGGTCACGCCCGACCCCGGCGTGATCGAGGTCAACGTCCAGCCGGCGCGGCATTGGCAGGAGCTGGTGCGGCACACCGAGTTCCTCTACGACGCCGCCTGGCAGTCGCGCCTGAGCACCGAGAAGTTCATGATGGACGGCCGCCACACCGGCACCGGCGGCGGCAACCACTTCGTGCTGGGCGGCGCCACGCCGGCCGATTCGCCCTTCCTGCGCCGGCCCGACCTGCTGGCCTCGCTGCTGGCCTACTGGCACAACCATCCGGCCTTGAGCTATCTGTTTTCGGGCCTCTTCATCGGCCCCACCAGCCAGGCGCCGCGCGTTGACGAAGCCCGCAACGACCAGCTGCGCGAGCTTGAAATTGCCCTGGGCGAAATCGAGCGTCTGTCGAATAGCGATGGCCTGAGGGCGCTCGGGCCTCCAGGCGCGCGTGGGGGTTCCATTCCACCGTGGATGGTGGACCGCGCGCTGCGCAACATCCTCATCGACGTCACCGGCAACACCCACCGCAGCGAGTTCTGCATTGACAAGCTCTACTCGCCCGACAGCAGCACCGGCCGCCTGGGCCTGCTGGAGCTGCGCGCCTTCGAGATGCCGCCGCATGCGCGCATGAGCATCGTGCAACAGCTGCTGCTGCGCGCGCTGGTGGCGCGCTTCTGGCGCCAGCCCTACCGCGTGCCGCTGGTGCGCTGGGGCACCGCGCTGCACGACCGCTACATGCTGCCGAGCTTCGTGCAGATGGACCTGGACGACCTGCTGACCGACATGGCCCGCGCCGGCCATGCCTTCGACGCCGCCTGGTTTGCGCCGCACTTCGAGTTCCGCTTCCCACTGATCGGCGAGCTGGCCGCGCGCGGCGTGACCTTCAGCCTGCGCCAGGCGCTGGAGCCCTGGCATGTGATGGGCGAGGAAGGCTCGGCCGGCGGCACGGTCCGCTACGTGGACTCCTCGCTGGAACGCCTGGAGATCAAGGTCAGCGGCCTGATCGACCCCAGGCACCGCGTCACCGTCAACGGCATCGCCGTGCCGCTGCAGCCCACGGGCCGCGTCGGCGAGTTCGTGGCCGGCGTGCGCTACCGCGCCTGGCATCCGCCTTCGGCCCTGCACCCGAGCATCGCCGTGCATGCGCCGCTGACCTTCGACCTGGTCGACACCTGGTCGCAGCGTTCGCTGGGCGGCTGCCAGTACCACGTCACCCATCCCGGCGGGCGCAGCTACGACAGCCTGCCCGTCAACGCCTTCGAAGCGCAGAGCCGGCGGCTGGCGCGCTTCGTCGCGCTGGGCCACACGCCCGGCGCCATGCAGGTGGCCGAACCCGAACGCAGCCTGGAATTCCCGTTCACGCTGGACCTGCGCCGGGCCGGGCGCTGAAGCTGGCGTCGGCATGGAAGAGTCGCCAGCGAGCAGGCATGATGCGAGGATGTCCACCAAGGCTTCACATTCCTCGCCCACGCAGACCAGCCTGCTGTCCGACGAGCTGCCCGACCCGGTCGCGATGGCGGTCGGCGCCGCGCAGCGCGGGCGCGAAGGCCACTTCAGCGAGTTCCACGGCCAGCTGAACGCCAAGGGCGGCGCGACGGCGCCGGTCAGCCCGCTGTGGCGGCATTTCCTGCAGGCCAACGGCAGCAGCGGCTGGCTGGACCTGCCGCACCGCGCCGCGCGCGTGCAGCGCCGCGTGCAGGAAGACGGCGCCACCTACAACGTCTACAACGACAGCGGGCAGTCCTCGCGGGTCTGGCCGCTCAAGCTGCTGCCCATGCTGGTCGACGCCGAGCAATGGCGCAGCATCGAGCACGGCGTGCAGCAGCGCGCGCGGCTGCTCAACGCCACGCTGGCCGACATCTACGGCCCGCGCACCCTGCTCGACCGCGGCCTGCTGCCCGCCAGCCTGGTGTTTGCGCATCCGCAGTACCTGCGCCCGCTGCACGGCTGCCAGCCGCTCGGCGGCGTGCACGCGCATGTCATCGCCTTCGACCTGGCCCGCTGCCCCGACGGCCTGTGGTGGGTGATAGGCCAGCGCACGCAGGCGCCCTCGGGCCTGGGCTATCTGCTGGAGAACCGGATCATCATCGGCCAGCAGTTTCCCGAGGCCTTCCGCGACATGGCCGTGCAGCGCCTGGCGGCGAGTTTCCGCGGCCTGCTGCAAGGGCTGATGCGCTTGTCCCCCCAGGGCGAGCGCTCGCGCGTGGCGCTCTTGACGCCGGGGCCGCTCAACGAGACCTATTTCGAGCATGCCTTCCTGGCGCGCTACCTGGGCATCACGCTGGTGGAGGGCGCCGACCTGACGGTGCGCAACAACCGCGTCTATCTGAAGACCCTGCACGGCCTGGAGCGCATCCACGTGCTGCTGCGCCGCGTCGACGACGAATACCTGGACCCGCTGGAGCTGCGCGCCGATTCCAGCCTGGGCCTGCCGGGCCTGATCCAGGCCCTGCGGGCCGGCGAAATCGTGGTGGCCAACGCGCCCGGCTCGGGCTGGCTGGAAAGCCCCGGCCTGAACGCCTTCTGGCCTGGCGTGGCCCAGGCCCTGCTGGGCGAGGAACTGAGCCTGCCCGCCACCGCCAGCTGGTGGTGCGGCGAGGCCAGCGCCTGGCAACAGCACCAGGACGCGCTCGACGATTTCGTCGTCGTGCCGACCTTTCCCGGCAGCGGCGGCGCGCGCAGCTTTGCGCCGCAGTCCATGGCCCAGCTGAGCGGTCCGGCCCGGGAGGCGCTGCTGCGCCAGATCAGCGCCGACCCCGCCGCCTACACGCTGCAGGCGCGCGTGCAGGCCTCCGAGACCCCGGTCCTGCACCAGGGCCAGCTGGATGCGCGCGCCGCAGTGCTGCGCGTCTATGCGCTGACCGACGGACGCGGCGGCTGGCAGGTGCTGCCCGGCGGGCTGACGCGCGTGGCCGCGGCGCGCGACAAGTCCATGGACTCCTGGCTGTCCATGCAGCGCGGCAGCGCCAGCACCGACACCTGGGTGCTGACCGAAGGCGAGGTCGACACCACCAGCCTGCTGCCGGCGCCGCTCAGCGCCGCCGAGCTGTCGGCGGTGCGGCGTCCGGTCTCCAGCCGTTCGGCGGAAAACCTGTTCTGGCTGGGCCGCTACACCGAACGCGCCGAGAACAGCGTGCGCCTGGCGCGGCTGACGCTGGAATCACTGTCGGGCTTCCAGCGCGAGGGCGGCGCCGCGCAAGTCATCGCCTTCCTCGACGAACTGGCGCGCCGCCACGGCCTGGTCAGCCCCGAGGTGCCGGCCGCCGGCAGCGCCATGCGTGTGTTCGAGCGCACGCTGGTGCACGACCTGGCCGACACCCTCGGCGCCACCAGCGTGGCCTGGAACCTGCGCGCGCTGCAGAACTGCGCCCAGGTGCTGCGCGAGCGCCTCTCGACCGAGCACTGGCAGCTGATCCACGAGGTCGGCGCACAGCTGCAGCACAACTTCCGCCCGCTGCTGGCCTCGCCGGCGCCGCCGCCGATTGCCGACGTGATGAGCGTGCTGGCCCTGACGGCCACGCACCTGGCGGCCATCACCGGCGCGCAGACCGACCGCATGACCCGCGACGACGGCTGGCGCCTGCTCAGCGTAGGCCGCCAGATCGAACGCCTCGACTTTCTCTCGCAGGTCTTGAGCGCCGGCTTCGTGCACCGCCTGAACGAGTCCGACGAAGGTTTCAACATGCTGCTGGGCCTGTTCGACTCCGTCATCACCTACCGCTCGCAATTCCAAGCGCGCCGCGAGGTGCCGCCGCTGCTGCACCTGCTGGTGCACGACGCCGACAACCCGCGCTCGCTGACCTGGGTGGCGCGCACCATGCGCGACCGCTTCGTCAAGCTCTCGCGGCTCGAATCGGCCTGGGCCCAAGCCATTGCCATGCAGCTGCCGCGGCCCGAGGACTGGGCCCTGGAGACGCTGAGCAGCGTCGATGACAAGGGCGTGCACCAGGAGCTGATCACGCGGCTGAACGATTGCAGCAACCGCGTGCAACACCTGTCGCTGCAGATCAGCCGGCGCCTGTTCGCCCATGTCGGGCATCTGGACCAGGTGGTGTGGCAATGACGGACGCCGCGCCCTTGAACCCCGCCGCGCCGGCGCGCCGCCTGCGCGTGCGGCACGAGACACGCTACGACTACGAAGAGTCCGTCGAGCTGGCGCACCACGTGGCCTTCCTGTGTCCGCGCGAAACGCCCTGGCAGCAGGTCGGCGCCTGGCGACTGAGCATCGCGCCGCTGCCCAACGGCTGGGTCGGCGCGGGCCTGTTCGCCGAGCAGGACGCCTTCACGCGCCAGCAGCTGAGCCGCGACCCGTTCGGCAACACGCGGCTGGTGTTCAGCCACGCGCAGGTACACGACTACCTGCAGGTCGGCAGCGGCTTCGAGGCCACGCTGCAAGACCGCCCGGCGCCGCAGGCCGACCTCGGCCCGCACTGGCGGGAGGTGGCCGAATCGCTGCGCTACCACGCTGGCGCCGTGCGCACCGAGGCGGTGGAGTTCACGCTCGGCTCGCCGTTCGCGCCCACCAGCGCCGCGCTGGCCGAGTTTGCCCGCCAGGCCTTTGACGGTTCCTGCAGCGTGGCCGGTGGCGCCGTGGCGCTGATGACGCAGATCCACACCGAATTCAAATACGAGCCGCTGAGCACGCACGTCGGCACCCGCGCGCCGGAGGCGCTTGCGCAGCGGCGCGGCGTCTGCCAGGACTTTGCCCACGTGATGATCGCCGCCTGCCGCTCGATCGGCCTGGCCGCGCGCTACGTCAGCGGCTACCTGCTCACGCACCCGCGGGCCGGCCAGCCACGCCTGATCGGCGCCGACGCTTCTCACGCCTGGGTGGAGGTCTGGTGCCCGCAGCAGGGCTGGCTGGCGCTGGACCCGACCAACAAGGTCTTTGCCAACCAGGACCACGTGACCCTGGCCTGGGGCCGCGACTACGCCGACGTGGCGCCGTTGCGCGGCGTGATCCGTGGCAGCGGTGCCACGAAATTGACCGTCGCCGTGACGGTGGAACCGGTGGAGAATGCGCGGGCTTGAAATCATCAACCCAGGAGCGTTCCACATGAATTACGCGACCCGTCGATTGAAGCAGGGGCTCGGTCTGGTCCTTGCCGCCGTCAGCCTCAGCGCAGGCCTAACCGCCGCCCTGCTGCCCACCGCGCACGCCGCGGCACCGCAGGTCAAGACCACCGCCCCCGGCTTCTACCGCGCCATGCTGGGCGACTTCGAGGTCACCGCGCTGTCCGACGGCACGGTGGCGCTGCCGGTCGACCAGTTGCTGATCCACACCACGCCGGCGCACATCAAGCAGGTGCTGGCGGACAACTTCGAGTCCTCGCCGCTGGAGACCTCGGTCAACGCCTTCCTGATCAACACCGGCTCCAAGCTGGTGCTGGTGGACACGGGCACTTCGCATTATTTCGGCCCGTCCTTGGGCCGGCTGCAGGAGAGCCTCAAGGCCGCGGGCTACCAGCCCGAGCAGGTCGACGAGGTCTACATCACCCACATGCACATGGACCACATCGGCGGCCTGATGGCCGGCGAGGCGCGCGCCTTCCCCAACGCCATCGTGCGCGCCGACAAGCACGACGCCGACTTCTGGCTGAGCCAGGCCCAGATGGACAAGGCCCCCGCCGAGCGCAAGGACTCGTTCAAGAACGCCATGGCTGTCCTGGACCCCTACGTGAAGGCCGGCAAGTTCCTGCCCTTCAACGGCGACACCGAACTCGTGCCTGGCATCAAGGCCCACGCCAGCTACGGCCACACGCCCGGCCACACCACCTACGTGATCGAGAGCAAGGGACAACGCCTGGTGCTGTGGGGCGACCTGATGCACGTCGCGGCACTGCAATTCCCCGAACCCGGCATCAGCGTCAAGTTCGACTCCGACATCCCCGCCGCGCTGGCGCAACGCAAGGCCGCCTTCGGCGATGCCGCCGCCCATGGCGACATGGTGGGCGCCGCGCACCTGCCCTTCCCCGGCCTCGGCCATCTGCGCAAGCAGGGCGCGGGCTACAAGTTCGTGCCGCTGAACTACAGCGTGGTGAACTGAAAGCACCCCGAAACGAAACAAGGCCGCGCCATGCGGCCTTGTTTCATTTCAACGCTGCAGGTGCCTGGCCCAGCGCGCATAGATGCGGTCGGCCACGGCCTGGCTGGCGCGCAGGTCCCGGTCGAGCGTGGCCAGGATGGAATCGCTGCTCTGCACGCCGGGCGAGCTGCTGCCGGCCATCTCTGCGGCGTCGGCCTGCAGCCAGTACCTGATCTTCGCGGCGTCCACCTCGCAGTGGAACTGCATGCCCAGGTGCCGGTCGCCGACGACAAAGGCCTGATTCGCGCAATGGCGGCCGCGCAGCAGCTGCGTGGCGCCGGGCGGGATGCTGAACGACTCGCCGTGCCACTGGAAGATATCGAAGCGGCCCGGCCCGAACCACTCGGCCGCGTCGGCATGCACGCTCTCCATCTCGCTCCAGCCGATCTCGACGTTTTCGGAGGCCTGCACGGTGCCGCCCAGGGCGCGCGCCATCAGCTGGCCGCCCAGGCAATGCCCAATCACGGGAATGTTGCGGTCCACGCAGAGCCGGATCTGGTCGAGCAATGCCGGGTAATAGGGCAGCGCATCGTTGGCGCTCATGGCGCCGCCGAGGATGCACAGGCCCGCGTGCTGCGTGATGTCGGCCGGCAGGTGGTCGCCCTCGTGCATCTGGAAGAGCCGGAACGGAATGTCCTGCGCTTGCAGCCAGACGGCGAAGTAGGCGGCGCCGTCCGTGGCGAGGTGCTGGATGATGGCAACAGGTTTCATGCGTGATCGATCGAATGACGGCGGCATTGTCCTATGCGTCCGTCATCAGCCCTGCGTCCGCATGAAGCGCCGGCCTGCGGCAGCACGGCGGCAATGCCGCGGATCTGCGCCAGCGTGCCGTATTCGTCATCGACGCCCTGCACGGCCAGCAGCGGGCAGGTGATCGTGCGTATGTCCTGCTCAATCGTCCAGTTTCGGAATTCCGGATGCAGCCAGATGTCGTTCCAGCCCCAGAAGGCCGAGTCGGGGTCGTCGTGGTACTTGCGCATGGGCGGCGGGACCTGAGGTCTCAACTGAGGTCTCAGGCGAAGCCCTTTTCAAAACGCGGTTAATGCCTGGAGCTTGTGCGCTGTCCGCCACAGGCGTAGAACATCTTCAGCGCGCCATGTGCCGCTGCTATCCCGTCCCCTGACGCAACGGAGGTTGTCATGCGCAAGCGGATTTACTGGGTATTGCCTGACCACGAAAGCGCCTTGCGCACCATGCATGAACTGCTGCTGGCCCGCTTGGGCGAGCGTCAGATCCATTTCATGGCCCGCGAAGGTACCAGCATGCAGGGCCTGCATGCTGCCAATGTCCTGCAGACCTCCGACTTGGTCAGCGCCGCGCAGAACGGCGGCATGGCGGGCTCGGCCATGGGTGCGGCGCTGGGCGTGGTGGCGGCGTTCGAATTGGCTGGATTTGTGTCGGCCCCTGCTGTGCTGGTGGTGGCAATGGCCGCGATAGGCGCGGTGATGGGCGCCTGGCTGGCCAGCATGATAGGCAGCTCGGTGCCCAGCCGGCGCTTGCAACGCTTCGAGGCCGCGATGGACGCAGGCGCCTATCTGCTGATGGTGGACGTGCCGCGGACCCGCGTGACCGAAATCGAGCTGCTGCTGGAGCGCACCCACCCCGAGGCGCATTTCGAAGGCATGGAGCCGAACGTGCCGGCCTTCCCTTGAAGGCCTGATTTCAGTAGCCGCCGCCCTGTGCCGTGCTGGCCTGCCCGGCGAGCACGGCCTCGATATCGTTCAGCAAGCCACTGGCGCCGAAGCGGAACCGCTCGGGCTTGAGCGCGTCCAGCCCCCACCGCTCGGCGGCCAGTGCCAGATAAAGCTTCGCATCCGGCACGCTGCGTATGCCGCCTGAGGCCTTGAAGCCGGCGTCAGCACGTCCGCTGTCGGCCAGGGCCTGCAACATCGCCCGGGCCGCTTCCGGCGTGGCCGAGACGGCCGTCTTGCCGGTGCTGGTCTTGATGAAATCGGCGCCGGCCCGCAGCGCCAGCGCGCTGGCCTTGGCGATGGCCGCCGGACTTTGCAGCTCGCCGCTTTCGATGATGACCTTCAGCGTCAGGCCGGCGCAGGCAGCGCGCACGGCGGTGAGGAAGGCCAGCACCTCGGCGTCCTGTCCCGCCAGCAGGGCGCGATAGGGCAGCACGACGTCGACCTCCTGCGCGCCGGCGTCGCGGATCTGCGCCACGTCGGCCAGGGTGCCGGCCAGGTCCAGCGCGCCGGACGGGAAATTGGCCACCGCCGCCACGCGGATCCCGGCCGGCAGCAGGCTGCGCGCCAGGGCTGCGAAACGCGGCCAGACGCAGACGGCGGCCACAGGCCCGAAGCGGGTCTGCGCGCGCCGGCACAGCGCTTCGACATCGGCGGGCGTGTCGGCGTCGTTCAGGCTGGTCAGGTCCAGACAGGCCAGCGACAGGCGGGCCGCATCCTGCAAGGTGAATGTCGCGTCCGTCATGATCTGATCGACTCCAGCTCGCTCATGCCCGCCACCACCTCGGCCAGGAACTGCGCCGCGCGCTGGCCCGAGGCCTTGGCCTGCTGCAGGGTCAGCGCGTGCGTCAGCGCCTCGGTGGACAGCCCGGCGGCCATGTTCGTCATCAGCGCCAGGCCCATCACGCGCAATCCGGCGTGGCGAGCAGCGATGGTTTCCGGCACCGTGCTCATGCCCACGGCGTCGGCGCCCCAGGCCGCGAACATGCGGATCTCGGCCGGCGTCTCGAACTGCGGTCCCTGCGCCCAGACATAGACGCCCTGGCCCAGGGCCAGCTGGCTGCGCCGCGCCACCTTGACCGCATGCGCGCGAAGTTCCAGGTCATAGGCATGGGCCATGTCGACAAAGCGTTCGCTGCCCTGCTCGCCGGTCAGCGGCGAGCGCTGCGGCGCATTGATGTGGTCGGTGATCAGCATCAGGCTGCCGGCCGGCATGTGGGGACGCAAGCTGCCCGAGGCATTGGTCAGCACCAGCACCTTGACGCCCCATGCCTTGAGGCTGCGCAGCGCCACGTTCATGCCGGCACAGTCGCCGGTCTCGTAGGTGTGGGCGCGGCCGCGCAACATGGCCACGCGCTGCACGCCCGTCGGGCCCGCCAGCCGTCCCACCAGCACCTCGGCCACGTGGCCCTCGACCCTGGGGCGGGGAAAGCCAGGCAGTTCGGCGTAGGAGAGCGCGGTGCCGTCCTGGACCTGCAACGTGGCGTCGGACCAGCCCGAGCCCAGCACCACGGCGACTTCAGGCGCGGCGCCAAACTGGGACTGCAGGCGCTGCACGCTGGCAGCGACCTGGTGATGTGTATGCGTGCTTTCCATGGGGGCTCCCTTCAGCGTTCCTTGACATAAGGCTGGCCCAGGGCCTTGGGCGCCAGCGCCTGGCCCACGAAACCGGCCAGCAGCAGTACCGTCAGCGCATAGGGCAAGGCCTGGATCAGCTGCACCGGCACCTCGCCCACGCCGGGCAGGCTGACGCCCTGCAGGCGGATCGAGACCGCGTCCAGGAAGCCGAACAACAAACAGGCCCACAGGGCCGGCAGCGGCTTCCATTTGCCGAAGATCAGCGCCGCCAGCGCGATGAAGCCGCGCCCGGCGCTCATATTGGGCGTGAAGGAGGCATTCTGCGCCAGCGTCAGGTAGGCGCCCGCCAAGCCGCACAGCAGGCCATTGCCGAGCAGGGCCATATAGCGCAGCCGCAGCACCGACACGCCCGCCGCATCGACCATGGCCGGGTTTTCGCCGACCGCGCGCAGGCGCAGGCCCGGCCGGGTGCGCGAGAGGAAGAACGACACGCCGCCGACCAGGGCAAAAGCCAGGTAGACCAGCGCGTTGTGGCTCAGCAGCCCATGGCCCAGCACCGAGGCCGCCCAATGGCCCGCCACCGGCTCGCTGAACTGCGGCCACAGGCCCGACAGGCGCAGGCTGTCGTCGATAGTCGGGGTGTGCCCCCCCTGTGCGAACCAGGCCGTGCCCAGCACCACCGTCAAGCCGGCCGCCACCATGTTGATGGCCACGCCCGACACCACTTGGTCGCCCTGGTGGCTGACGCAGGCAAAGCCGTGCAGCAGCGACAGCACGCACGCCACCGCGATCGCGGCCAGCAGGCCCAGCGCCGTCGAATGCGTGGCGGCCGTGGCGGCGGCTGCCGCGAACGCGGCGAACAGCATCTTGCCCTCCAGGCCGATGTCGACCACGCCCGAGCGCTCCGACAACAAGCCGGCCATGGCGCAGAACAGCAGGGGCGTGCTGACGCGCAGCGTCGATGCCAGCACCGAGGCGATCATCAACTCATCCATGGCGACGCTCCTGGGTCCAGGCATAGAGCCGCGCGAAGGCAGGCGCGCTGACCATGGCCATGGCGCCGGCAAACAGCACGATCAGGCCCTGCACCGTCACGACCATGTCGCGGCTGAAACCGGGCACGTCGAAGGACACCTCGACCCCGCCTTGGTAGAGCACGCCGAACAGCAGCGAGGCCAGCACGATGCCGAGCGGATGGTTGCGCCCCATCAGCGACACCGCGATGCCGGTGAAGCCGGCACCGGCCACGAAATCCAGCGTCAGCTTGCCCTGCACGCCCGAAATCTCGTTGACGCCCACCAGGCCGGCCAGCGCGCCCGACAGGCCCATGGCCAGCAGGATCTGCCAGCGCGGCCGGATGCCGGCGTAGTGCGCAGCCTGCGGATTGGCGCCCACGGCGCGCAGAGCGTAGCCGGCACTGCTTTTCCACAGGAACCAGTACACGGCCACACACGCCAGCAAGGCCAGCAGCAGGCTCAGGTTCAGCGGAGAGGACGGCCAGTCTTCAAAGCCCCAGGATTGCATCAGCTGGTGCAGCGCCGGCATGCGGGCCGAATCAGCGAACTCGGCGCTCTCGACCGACATCGAACCGGCCGGACGCAGCCAGTTGACCAGCAGATAGCTGTTCAAGCTGGCCGCCAGGAAGTTGAACATGATGGTGGTGATGACAACATGGCTGCCGCGCCAGGCCTGCAGGTAGCCCGGCACCACGGCCCAGGCCATGCCGAACAGCGCGGCGGCCAGCACTGCCAGCGGCAGCATCAGCACGGCCGGCAGGCTGTGGCCCAGCCACAGCGACACCAGCGCCGCGCCCAGCCCACCCAGCGAGGCCTGGCCTTCGCCGCCGATGTTGAACAGTCCGGCGTGGATGGCCACCGCCACCGCCAGGCCCGAGAAGATGAAGGTGGTGGCGTAGTACAGCGTGTAGCCCAGGCCGCGCCCGCTGCCCAGGGCGCCTTGCAGCAGCGCCCAGAACACCTGCGCGGGACTGGCGCCAATGGCCAGCACCACCAGGCCGGACACGGCGATGGCGACCAGCAGGTTCCAGGCCGGCAGCAGGCCCAGATCCATCCAGCGCGGCAGCGCCAAGGGTTGACTCATGCGGGGTGTCCTTCCTGTTCTTGTGCGCGGCCCTGCGCCGCCATCAGCAGGCCCAGCCGCGTCTCGGTGCATTCGGCAATCGGCAGCTCGCCGGTGACGTGGCCGGCGTTCATCACCAGCACCCGGTCGGCCAGCGCCAGGATCTCGTCGAGCTCGCTGCTGACCAGCAGCACGGCGCAGCCCGCATCGCGCAGGCCGCGCAGTTGGGCGTGGATGAATTCGATCGCGCCGATGTCGACGCCGCGCGTGGGCTGCCCCACCAGCAGCACGCGCGGCGCCTGGGCCAACTCGCGCGCCATGATCAGCTTTTGCTGGTTGCCGCCCGAGAACTTGGACGAGCGCAGTTCAGGCTGGCGCGGCCGCACGTCGAAACGTTCCATCATGCCGGCGGTCTGTTCGCGCATCAGGCCCTGCTTCAAGCCCAGGCCCAGCGGCGCAGCACGATAAACATCCAAATCCTGGTAGCCCAGCACCGCGCTTTCCCAGGCCGGGAAGTTCAGCACCATGCCGTGCAGGTGGCGGTCTTCCGGCACATGGGCCAGGCGCAGCGCGCGCGCCAGCGCCGGGTCCAGCCAGGCACCGGCCTCGAATTCGCGGCCGCCCAGGCTGAGCCGCCCCTGGTCGGGCGCGCGCATGCCGGCCAGCACTTCCAGCAGCTCGCTCTGGCCGTTGCCCGACACCCCGGCCACGCCGACGATCTCGCCCGGCAGCAGGCGCAGGTCCACGCCGGCCAGGGCCGGCACGCCCAGGCGGTTGCGCAGCCGCAGGCCGCGGGCTTCGAGCAGCGGCGCGGCCGCTGCATCCGTCTTGTGTTCAGCGCCTGTTCTTCCCAGGCTCACCTTGCGGCCCACCATGGCCTCGGCCAGCGCGGCCTCGCTGGTTTCGGCGATGGGCGTGGTCTGCACCACCTGCCCGGCGCGCATGACCGTGACGGCGTCGCACAGCGCCATCACTTCCTTGAGCTTGTGCGTGATCAGCAGGATGGTGCAGCCCTGCGCCTTCAGGCCGCGCAAGGTGCCGAACAGCTGCTCGGTCTCCTGCGGCGTCAGCACGGCGGTCGGCTCGTCCAGGATCAGGATGCGGGCGCCGCGGTACAGGGTCTTGAGGATTTCCAGGCGCTGCATCTCGCCGACGGGCAGGCTGCCCACCTCGGCGTCCAGGCGCACATGCAGGCCGGTCTGCTGCATCAGGGCCTCGAGCCGCTCGCGCACGCGCTGCTTCGCGCGGGTCAGGAAGAAGCCAGGCTCGGCGCCCAGCATGACGTTGTCGAGCGCGCTCAAGGAATCGACCAGCATGAAATGCTGGTGCACCATGCCCAGCCCCAGGGCCATGGCCTGCTGCGCGTTGGCAATGCGGGCCGGCTGGCCCATCACCTCGATCTCGCCCGCATCGGCATGGTAGTAGCCGTACAGGATGGACATCAGCGTGGACTTGCCGGCGCCGTTTTCCCCCACGATGCCGTGCACGCTGCCCGCCGCCACATCGAAGCTGACCTCGCGGTTGGCCTGCACCGCGCCGAAGCGCTTGGAGATCCGGCGCAGCCGCACCGCGGGCGAGTTCGTGCCAGAGGAAGATGCAGTCACCGCGACGTCCCCCGGCTTCAGTACTTGCAGGCGTTGTCGGCCATGTAGTCGGCCACCTTGATCTTGCCGGCGATGATGTCGGCCTTGAGGCCGTCGAGCCTGGCCTTGACGGCCGGGCTGATCAGCTTGGCGTTGTCCTGGTCGAGCGCGTACTCGACGCCGTCTTCCTTCAGGCCCAGCGAGCGGGCGCCGGGCGTCCAGCCCTTGAGCGCCTCGTAGACGGCCACGTCCACGCGCTTGACCATGGAGCTCAGCATGGTGCCGGGCTGCACATGGTTCTGGTTGCTGTCGACGCCGATGGCGAACTTGCCGGCATCCTTGGCGGCCTGGTAGACGCCCACGCCGGTGCCGCCGGCGGCGGCAAACACCACGTCCACGCCTTTGGCGAACTGGGCCTTGGCGAGTTCGCTGCCGCGCGTGGGATCGGCCCAGGCGCTGGAGGTGGTGCCGGTCATGTTCTCGCTGACCTGGACCTTGGCGTTGGCGTACTTGGCGCCCTGCTCATAGCCGCACTGGAACTTGCGGATCAGCGGAATGTCCATGCCGCCGATGAAGCCAACCTTGCCGGTCTTGCTCGTCAGCGCCGCCAGCGCGCCGACCAGGAAGCTGCCCTCGTGCTCCTTGAAGGTCAGCGACTCCACATTGGGCAGGTTGACCTTGTCGTCGATGATGACGAAGTGCGTCTTCGGGAAATCCTTGGCCACCTGGGCCAGCGCCGAAGCCTGCGCGAAGCCCACCGAGATGATGGGACTGGCGCCGCGCTCGGCCATGCGGCGTATGGCCTGGGCGCGCTGGGTGTCGTTGCTGATCTCGAAGTCAAGATAAGGCTTGCCGGTCTCGGCCTTCCAGCGCTCCACGCCCCGATAGGCGGACTCGTTGAAGGACTTGTCGAACTTGCCGCCCATGTCGAAGATCACGGCCGGCGTGGTCTGGGCCTGGCTCCAGCCTGAGCAGAGGGCCAGCGTCACGCCAGCCAGCAGGGTCAACCGTTTTTTCATTTCCACCTCGCCTCAAAAAACCGACAGGAATTCGGCCCGCACACGCGGCGCGTCCACACTCACGCAGACCTGCTGCGCCGGGCAATTCTCCCAGGCCGTGCCGGCAGCCGAGCGCCCATTCGACCATTGAATGGTCTGGCCGCGCGCGATGCCGTCCAGCGCCACCCGCACGGGGCCTGCGCGCAGGCCGAAGGCCTCGGGCGCCACCACGAAGGCGGCGGCGCTGGCGTCGTGCGAGTAGATCCCTTCTATGCCGTCGCGCGTATGGTAGAAATGCTCATACAGGCGCGTGATGTCCCAGATGAAGTCGCCCGCGCCGGCGCCGCGCCCTTGCAGGCTGGCCAGGTCGCTCTGGCGCATCACGACTTCCTGCGTCACGTCCAGCCCCACCAGCACCACCGGCCAGGGCGCCGTCAGCACCAGGTCGGCGGCCTCGGGGTCGTTGATGATGTTGGCCTCGGCCACCGGCGTCACATTGCCGCCATGCCCGTGCGTGCCGAAGGCGCCGCCCATGATGACCACCTGGCGGACCTTGGCGGCGATGCCGGGGTCGTGGCGCAGCGCCAGCGCGAGGTTGGTCAGCGGTCCGACCGCCACCAGGGTGATCTGGCCCGGCTCGGCATTGATCATGTCGCACATCAGCTCGTGCGCGGGCTTGGCCGCCAGCAGGCCGGCCGCTTCCGGCAGGGCGCCGGCATGGCCGCCCAGGCCGTCGTCGCCATGGATGTGGGCCGGGAAATCAAGATCCGGGCGCGGGTTCAGCGGACCGCTGGCACCCGAGGCCACGGGCACGCGCAGGCCGAACAGCTGGCTGAGCTTGAGCGCATTGCGCGTGGTGGTGCCGACGTCGGCGTTGCCGAACACGGTGCAGACGGCGCGCAGGTCGATCGCCGGATGACGCGCCAGCATCAGCAGCGCCATGGCGTCGTCGATGCCGGGATCGGTGTCGAAGATCACGGCGCGGCGCTCGGTCGAAGGCGCCTGCATCGATACCGGCGGCTCCGGCAGGGCAGGCAGAGGCGGCACGCCGGCTTGGCGACCCCACCAGTTCGCCAGTTCGGCGCGGCGCGGCATCGCATCCTGCACCCCGGCGTGGCTGACAGCATAGGTCGCGGCGGCCTGCCCCAGCTGCACGGCGTCCTGCCCTTCCAGGCCTTGCGCCAGGGCCGCGGCCAAGCCGCCGACAAAGGTGTCGCCGGCGCCCACGGTGTCGACCACCGCGACCTTCACGCCCGGCAGATGGCAAACCTGCTGCGACGTCGCATACATCGCGCCCTCGCCGCCCAGGGTGATCACCACATGCCGCACACCGTGCATCAGCAGGGCCTGCGCGGCGCGGGCCGCGTCGACGGGCTCGGCCACGACCATGCGCAACAGCTCGGCGGCTTCGCCCTCGTTGAGCACCAGCCAGTCGGTCAGGGCCAGCAATTCCGGCGGCAAAGCCCGAATCGGCGCCGCGTTCAGCACCGTGCGGACACCCGCGGCGCGAGCCAGCGCAAAGGCCTGCTGGATTGCGGCCAGGGGCACCTCCAGCTGCGCCGCCAGCACCTGGGCCGACTGGATGCGGTCGGCGGCGGCGGCGATGTCGACGGGGCTCAGCTGCTCATTGCTGCCCGGCACGACGACGATGGCGTTCTCGCCGCCCTCGCGCGCCACCATGATCATGGCCAGGCCCGGCAACTCGGCGGCGTCCTGCACGGTGTACTGGGTGTCCACCCCTTCGGCCTGCAAGGCCTGCACCAGCGCCCGCCCATGCTCGCGCACGCCGACGCGGCCGACGAAGCTGACCGCGGCGCCCATGCGCGCCGCCGCAACCGCCTGGTTGGCGCCCTTGCCGCCGGGCGAGAGCGCGAAGGCATCGCCCATCAGGGTCTCGCCGGGCAGCGGCAGCTGCGGCGCAAAGGCCAGCATGTCCATGTTGACGCTGCCGACCACCACCACACCCGTGGATTCTTGATTGCTCATTGCACACCTTCCTTGCGTGTTCGTCTGGCCCGCACGACGGCGCAGCTTTCCCGCGCCACGAGCTGCGGGCTGAGTTGCACATGGCGCAGGGCCTGCGCGGGTTTCTCGATGCGGTCGATCAGCAAGCGCCCCGCCTCCCGGCCCAGCGTGCGGATCGAGCAGCCGACCGTGCTCAGGGCCGGATGGACGAAGCCGCCCAGCTCGATGTTGTCGAAGCCCATCACCGACAGCTCCGCAGGCACGAGCAGGCCCAATTCGGCGGCGGCGCGCAAGACCCCCAGGGCCATCAGGTCGTTGCAGGCGAAGATGGCGCTGGGCCGGGCCGGCACGCGCAACAACGCCATGGCCGCCTGGTAGCCGCCCGCCGTGCTGAAGTCGGACACCTGCAGCCAATGACTGCCCGGCTCGACCTGGCCGGCCTGCAAGGCTTCGCGCCAGCCCAGCACCCGCGCCTGCGACACCTCCACGGCCTCCGGCCCGCTGATGCAGGCAATGTGCCGGTGCCCCAGTTCCAGCAGATGGCGCGTCGCCAGTTCGGCGCCCGCGCGGTTGTCCAGGCTGATGCGGTCGGCCTGCTCGCCGGGCATCAGGCGGTCCATGGCCACGCAGGGCAGGCCGGACGAGACCAGCACGCGGTCGAAGGCCTCCGGCTCACCGACCGAGGCGACCAGCAGGCCGTCGATGCGCTTTTCCAGCAGGGTGCGCAGGTAATGCTGCTGGCGGCGGGCGTCGTTGTCGGAGTTGCAGAGGAACACCGAGTAGCCGGCCTGGCGGCAGACTTCTTCCGCGCCGCAGACCAGCTCGGCAAAGAAAGGGTTCTGCACCGTAGGCACGAGCACGCCGACGATGCCCGTCTCGCTCTTGCGCAGCGAGCGCGCCACGGCGCTGGGCACATAGCCCAGCTTGTCGACCGCCGCCAGCACCCGCCGGCGCGCATCGGCGCTGACCGGGCGCGTCTGGTTCAGGACATGCGACACCGTGGTGAACGACACGCCGGCCAACAGGGCGACATCTTTGATCGTACTCACGGGTTCTGGCGTTAATTTGAAAAAGCAAACGTTTGCGACAGGCGAAACTATACCGCAAGGAGACATGAAAAAGGGCCGGCGCCCGAGATCGGATCTCGCGTGCCGGCCCTTGCGCTCATGGCGGTCCCTGGTCTTAGAACAGCGCCTTGAACTGCACGCCGTAGGTGCGCGGGTCGTTGATGAAGCCGGTCAGGTTGTTGAAGTCGATGGCGCCCGTCACCACGATGGTGTTGGTGATGTTGCGCACATAACCGGCCACTTCGTACTTGCCGTTGTTCCAGATGTAGCCGCCGCGCAGGCCGCCTTCGGTCAGGGCCTTGCCGGTGAACTCCACGGAGCGGTAGATGAAGAAGTTCTCGCTGCTGCGATAGGTCCAGTCGGTGTACACGTAGAACTCGTTGCCGGCCTCGGTCGGGATGCCGTAACGCAGGTTCAGGTTGCCCACCCAGCGCGGCGCGTTGGGCAGCTGGTTGCCGTTCACGAGGTACATGCCGGTGGTGCCGACTTGCGGATTCAGCATCGTGCAGCCGCCCGAGCAGCCCGGCACCGACAGGTTGGCATCGTGGATGCGCGCGTCGTTGTAGCTGCCGCTCAGGTGCACCAGCATGTTGTCGATCGGGATCAGGTCCAGATTCAACTCCGCGCCGCTGCCGATCACGTCCTTGACGCTGGTGACCGAATTGCCGTTGGCGCCGCCGCCGACCGCGGTCAGCTGCTGGTTGCTGACGTCGAAATAGTAGACGTCGGCCGACAGCCGGGCGCGCTTGTGCCAGAAGTCGCCCTTGATGCCCAGCTCATACGACATGATGGTTTCGGGGCCGGCCTGGGTCTGCGGCGAGAACTCGGCCAGGGGCAGGATCGTGGAAGCGCGGAAGCCCGTGCCCGTCTTGAAGTAGACGTTGGTGTTCTTGTCCAGCGCATAGACGGCGGAGGCATCCCAGGTCCACTTGGAATCGCTGCTGGTGCCGGAGTGCGGGCCGGGCGCGTTGAAGTTGAGGGTCTGGCCGTTCACTGCCGGCGCCCAGGCATTGATCTGCTTGTTGTCCAGCGAATAACGCACGCCGCCGCCCAGCTTCAGGTCGGAAGTGAGCTGGTAATTGGCCGAGCCGAAGATGGCGTAGGCCTGGTTGCCCTGGGTGGTCTCGGCCAGCAAGGGGGCCGAGGTGCCGCCATAGGTCGAGGTGCTCGAGTAGTCGATGTTTTCCCAGCGGTAATGTTCATTGAAGATGAACAGGCCGGTCTGCCAGCTCAGGGGGCCGGGCTGCTTGGATTCGAGGCGGAATTCCTGCGTCAGCTGGCGGTGGCCGTACAAGGCATCGGATGTTTCGTCTGCATACGCACCAACGTTCATGAGCTGCGAAGAGGGCAGCAGCTTGTCCGGCGGTATCACGAAATTGTTGGTGTAGCTGCTGCCGCCGTCCACGTCGCCGCGGCTGAAGGGCTGCACGGTTTCAATCGCGGTGATCGAGTAGAGGTCGAAGTCGTTGAACTTCCACTTCAGGCGCGCATTGGCGCCGGTGGCGTGGACGCGCTGCACGTTGTCGCCGTCGATCGACATCTTGTAGGGATCGAAGCCGGCGATCAGGTCGTTGGTGCCGGGCTGGATGATGCCGGCACGGAACAGGCGCGGACTGCCGTCGAGTTCGCGGTTGTGGATGTTGAACAGCGCGCTGAAGTCGGCGTTCGGCTGGTACAGCGCCTGCACGCGCACGGCGCGGTCGTTGTAGCCTTCGGTCGAATGCGTTTCCTGCGGACCCGCAAAGGTGTTGGTCACCCAGTTGTCGCGATGCTGCTGCTGCGCGGAGATGCGCACGGCCCACTCGCCCTGCATGGGGATGTTGGCGGCCACTTCGGCATTGATCGTGCCCAGGTTGCCGAAACCGAGGTTGACGTAGCCGTCATCGGCATGCGAAGGCGCCACCGAGTCGAACTTCACGACGCCGGCCGGCGTGTTGCGGCCGAACAGCGTGCCTTGCGGGCCGGCCAGCACTTCGACGGCCTTGACGTCGAAGACCGGGAAGCCCTTCAGGATCGGGTTCTCCTGCACCACGTCGTCGTACACCAGCGACACGGGCTGCGAGGCGTTCAGGTGGAAGTCGGTGTTGCCGTAGCCGCGGATGTAGAAACGCGGGAAAGCGCGTCCGAACGACGATTCGATGTTCAGGCTGGGCACGCGGCCCGACAGGGCGCGCACGTCCTCGCCGCTGGCATTCAGGGCGTCGAGTGCGTCCCCGCTGACGGTGGCCACGGCGGTGGGCACGTCCTTGATGTTGGCCACGCGGCGCTCGGCCGTCACCACCACGGTTTCAAGTTGCGAGGCGTTGCGGCCTGCTTGGCCCGTTGAGCCGGTTTCCGCTTGCGCCTGCGCGCTATCCGGTGCGGCTTGGGCCATCACCGCTTGGAGGGGACAGGCACCCAGCGCCAGCGCAGCGGCAAGGGCGGTGGCGGTCGGCAGGGGCGAGCGAAGAGAAGAGGTGATTCGTTTCATGCAGGGACTCACTTTCGGCGAAAGCGTAGGGGCCGAGGATTCGGCAAACGAAGCAAACGTTTGCGCGCGTGGTAAGACGAGAATCTATCGCGACAGTTCTGTGAAAAACCATTTCGCACCGCTTTGGCGCGCAAAACCGGTCCAAACTGTTGGATATTTGCGTCAACCCAAGGAGGCAGCAGAGCGGAGATTCACGGGAACGCACAAAGCTATGAATCGCACAAGGTCTTACACTGCAGCATTCATCGTTTTTAGCAATTCAAGGCGTCTTTATGCCTAGCCCCAGGCCAGCCAAGCGCACGACAGACTCGAAACTCACCGCCCAACCCAAACGTCATCGCGTCAGGCGAGGCAATGCCGACGACGCCGAGCGCATGCGCAGCGATTTGCTGCAGGCCGCGATGGAGCTGTTCGCGCAGGGCGGCGTCGAAGCCGTCTCGGTACGCGGCGTCGCCACCCGCATCGGCGTGTCGGCCATGGCGCCCTACCGCTATTTCGCCAGCCGCGCCGACCTGCTGCATGGCCTGTGGCGCCAGGTGATTGGCGAACTGCATGGGCATTTGTGCGCCGCCACGGTGCACCTGGACAATCCAATGGCCCGGCACCGCGCCCTGATCCGGGCCTATTTCAATTTCTGGGAACTACGCCGCAGCGAGTTTCAATTGGTTTACGAGACGCAGGGGCTGGAGATGCATGCCAAGGCCATCCCGCAGGTCGATTTGCTGCCCTACAACGCCATCCTCCAGCTCGGCCGGGGCATATCTGCCGATGTCGCCAAGGCGCTGGGCCAGTCCGCCACGCATGTGGCCTTGGCCACCGATTTGCGCGTCGCCCTGATGTTCGGGTTCATGCAGGCCAATATGGTGAATCGGCGCTATCCCTGGTCCGACATGGCGGCGCTCAAAGAGACCTGCATCGAACAGATCGCCTGCGCCGTCGAGCGTGTGTTGCAGGAGGGCGGCAGTCCGGTCCATTCCGCTGCCGCCATGCCGGTCAGCCCCTGAGACCGGGACCCCGGCGCGTCGAGCCGCAGCTGGTCCTGTACACGCCCTGCACACGCTGCCCGGCCTCGGCCGCCTCGCGGAACATCGGCGTGGCTTGGACTTCAGGCCTTTCCTGCATGGCATTCATCCGGTCCGATCAAAGGGAAATACGCACGCCCAGGAAGTACTGGCGACCGTTCGAGTAGAAGGCCTGCGGCCGCTGCGCGTTGGAGTAGTACTTGATGATGGGATTGTTCAGGTTCAGGCCGTCGGCCGTGATGGTCCAGATGTCGTTCAGCTTGTAGTTGAACGATGCGGCGACCGTGCCCAGGCCCGCTGCGTATTGCGGCGTCACGTTGGCCAGGCCCACCAGGAACGAGGAGCGGTAGGTGTAGGCCACGCGGGCGCTGAAGCCGTTGGCCTCGTAGTACAGCTCGGCGTTGTAGGTGGTCTTGGACGAGCCGACCAGCGACATGCCGTCGGCCGAATGCCCGTCGGAGTAGGAGTAGTTGGCCAGCGCGCCGAAGTTGTACCAGAGCGGTTGCTGCCACGCGATCTCGAAGCCCTGGTTGCGCGCTGCGAGGTTGTAGGGCGAGGTGATGATGAAATTGGTGATCTGGTCCACCGAGGTGTTCAGGTAGGGGCGCGTGTTGTAGCCGAACGCGACGTACGAGGGCATGTCCATCAGGAACACGCCGGCCGACAGGATGGACTGCGGCGCGAAGTACCACTCCAGCGTGGCGTCGTAGTTGATCGAGCGGATCGGCTTCAGGTCGGGGTTGCCGCCGCCGCCGGTGCCGTTGATGTTGTTCAGGGTCACGGCGGGCGACAAGGCCGAGTAGTCGGCGCGCGACATGGTCTCGGACGCGGCGAAGCGCGCCACCAGGTCCTTGCTCAAGTCGAGCTTCAGATTGGCGCTGGGCAGCACATTGAAGTAGTCATGCGACGCGGTGACCGGATCGAACACATTGGTCGTCGAGTTCAACTCGTAGGCGCTGCTGAACTGCTTGGTGTCGACCAGGCGCAGGCCGATGTTGCCGCGCCAGCCCCTGCCCGACAGATTAAGCATGCCGTAGACGGCCGAGTCCTTCTCGTCGATCAGGAAGTTGCCCTGGTAGTTGGGGCCCAGATTGACGTTGTTGTACTGCTGCTCCCAGGCCGCGATGTCGCTGGGATTCAAGACCCAGAAGTGGGAGAGGAAGCCCGGTCCGGCGCCTATGCCGGCGCCGAAGTTGGACGGCGAGGTCGTGCCATGCCATGCGGGCGCCGGCAGGTTCTGGCCGGGATTGCCGTAGCAGGCGTTGCTGGGATCGGCGGAGCAGCCGTAGTTGACGCCGTAGTCGGTCCGCTTGTGCTCGGCGTAGCGGGCCCCGAACTTGACGCTCTCCAGCAGGCCCATGTCCAGGTCCAGCAGCGCGTCGACCTGCGCATAGGTTTCCTGGTCGGTGACCTTGACGGAGTCGGACCAGCTGCCGCCGTTGGTGACGTTGGCGGGGTTGTTGAAGTTCGCCGTGTTGACGCCCGGGAAGGACACATTGGCCGGGCCGTTGGTGCCGTTCATCTGGTAGATCAGCGGCGAGTTGATCAGATAGGCCTCGTAACCATAGTCATGCGGGGTCTGGCCCAGGCCGCGCGTGTAGCCCAGCTTGCTGGTGATCTTGAGGCTGTCGTTGGGCTTGTAGTCGGCCGACAGGTCGATGTAGGACGCCATCGAACCCGCATTGGGGCGGAAGATGGAGTCGCGCACGCCCGGAAAGGCTTGATCGGCGCCGGGGGTCGGGTCTTGCGCGTTGAAGCTGGTGTTCGGGAAGGTGGCCTGCACCAGCGTGTTGTTGACGACCTGGTAGCTGGTCGGCAAGACCCCCTGCGACAGCAGGTTGTACGGGCTGGCCATGAAATTGGTGTCGAAGGTCTGCGTGTTGAAGCGCGAGTAGAAGCCGTTGAGGTCCAGCATCAGCTCGTTGCTGGCCTTCAGCTGCAGGTCGATCAGGCCGCCTTCGCGCTTGCTGGTCTGGCTGAACGCTGCCGAGCCGATCTGGGCCGGGTAGACCACGCCGTCCAGCGCCGTGCCTGTGCCGCTGATGGTGCCTTCGCCCAGCAGGAACAGCTCCTGGCCGTCGCGGCGCTCATGGCGCGACTCGGAGAACAGCTGGAGCAGCGCGCCGAGGTTCTTCTCGTCGTTCTTCCAGTTCAGCAGCGCATTGGCCTGCGGATCGGTCTTGCCGGGCAGGTCGGCGTACATGGCCTGCACAGTGGCCTCGAAGGTCCATTGCTTCTTGAAGTCCAGCGGCTTGCGCGTGACGATGTTGACATTGCCCGAGGTGCCGCCTTCGAGGTAGTCGGCCTGCGAGCTCTTCTGCACCTCGACCGAGCCGACAATTTCCGACGGCAGCAGGGTGAAGCTGACGCTGCGGCCCACGGTGCCGGTCTGGTCGCCGATGTACCAGTCGCCGGTGGCGATGGCGTGGCCGTTGACGGTCGTCTGCGTCAGGCTGGGATTGGTGCCGCGGATGCTGACGCGGTCGTTTTCCGAGAACCCGCCCTCGCCGCCCGAGCCTGAGCTGATGTTGACGCCCGGCACGCGCTGCACCGCGTCGGCGACGTTCTTGTCGGGCAGCTTGCCGATGTCTTCGGCGCTGACCACGTCCATCACCGTGTCGGACGCACGCTTGGCCAGCAGCGACTTCTCATGCGAGGCGCGTATGCCCGTCACCACGACTTCGTCGAGCTTGGTGGTCTTGGCGGGCGCGGCCGGGGGCGTCGGCGCATTGCCCTCGTCAGCGGACTGCACCTGGGCCATGGCGACGATCGGACTCAGAACCAGTGCCGCGGCCAGGGCCACAGGGGTGCGGGGTGGTTTGCTCATGGGTTTGCTCATGAATACTCCTCGAGGTTTCGGTTCTGTGGCGGCTGATGTGCCGCGCGGTGCATGCCTCATTCCGTGCGCTGACGCGGGACGGAACGTGTCTTGTCCAGGCCCAGCAGGGCCTTGAGCGTGGTGGTCTCGTTGTGAATCAGCGGGCGCGCCCACACGCTGACGCTCAGGATGAAGCCCAAGGTCGCGAACACCACCGTCATCGCCATGCGCAGGCCCACCTGGTCGCCCAGCGTGCCGACCAGCAGCGGCACGACGGCGCCGCCCAGGATGCCGGTGCACAGGATGCCGGACAGCGCGCCATGGTTCTGCGGCACCGAGTTCAGACCCAGGGAGAACACGACGGAGAACATCACCGACAGGAAAAAGCCTGCCATCGGGAAGGCCATCAGCGACACGCCCGCCGGGCCGAACAGGGCCAGCGCCACGCAGGCGATCGCCAGTACCGTGAAGCCGGCCAGCACCGCCCTGGCGTCGAACAGCTTGAGCAGCACCAGGCCGACCAGGCAGCCCACCGACATCAGGCCCCAGAACTGGCCCACGGCGCCGGCGCCTTCCTCGGTCGGCGAAAAGCGGTGGTAGGTGCTGAGGAACTCCGACATCCAGTTCGCCAGCGTCTGCTCGGTCCCGACATAGGCCACGATGCCGAGGAAGAACAGGCAGACGTCGCGCTGCTTGAGCAGGTCCAGGTAGGTTTGCAGGCCGCCGCCCTTTTCGTCTTCCTTCAACTCGACCTGGGGCAGGGGCAGCTTGCTGGTGCCCAGCACCAGGGCGATGAACATGGCGACGAACACCCAATAGAAGGCCACCCAGACCAGGGTCTGCGCGGCCGCGCCGGGGCGCTGCATCATGCGCTCGAACACCAGCGGGCTGATGAAGGACGCGAAGCCGAACACCAGCTGGCCCATCACGGAGAAGAAGGCGAAGTGCGGCTCGCCGCCGGTCGTGCGCATCAGCGGGTTGATGACCACCTGCAGCATGGCCATGCCCAGGCCGATCACGAACAGGCCGCCGATGACGAAGCCATATTCAGGCTTGAGCGCGATGGCCGCCGACCCGAGCAGATTGAGCGTGAACGCCGCCAGCAAGGTGACGCGCGTGCCGCAGGCCTCGACCAGCGAGCCGGCCGGAATCGAGATCAGCCCATAGGCCAGGAAGAAGGAGAAGGGCAAGAAACCCGCCATCCCCAGGCTCAGGTGGAAGTCGTGGATGATGATGGGCATCAGGGGCCCGATCAGGTTGGTCACGAAGGAGATGACGAACCAGACCAGCAGGATGTAGGCAATGATGAGACTGCGGTGCTTCATGCGATTTCACCCTCTTGCTGAATGGATTTGGCGACGCAGGCGGCCAGCTCGCCGGCCTGGATCTGGCGGCGGGGAAAGCGCACCAGGATGGCCGCGGCCGATTCACAGCCTGCGTCCATGGCCTGGCGCAGCGATGCGCCGCGCAGGCGCGCCAGCAGATAGCCGGCATTGAAGGAGTCGCCGGCGCCTATGGTGTCGAAGATCGTCGCCTGCTGGGCCGCGCTCTCCAAGCGAACGCCCTGCTGAATGCCGAGCGCGCCGCGCGGCCCCGCCTTCACCACCAGCGAGGCGCCCGGCGGCAGCAGGCCGGCGAGGCCTTGCATGGCGGCCTCCAGATCCGGCGTCTCGGTGATGCTGGTGGCTTCCAGTTCGTTGATCAACAAGTGGTCGCACCGGGCGATCCAGCCCTCGACTTCCAGGCGGGTCGCCGCATCCCATTGATGGCCGGGCCAGCCCGTGTCGAGCGCGATCTCGTAGCCGAGCGCCTTGATGCGCGCCAGCAGGGCCGGGTAGCGGGCGCGCAGCGAGGGCAGCAGGAACACGCCGGACAGCAGCACGATAGAGCCCGGAACGGATGCGGGAGGCAGGTGCTCGAGCACATGCGCGTACGACAGATGCTCCAGATGGCCCCGCGTGGTGAAGAAGGTGCGCTCGCCGCAGCTGTGCATGATGCCCACCGACACCGTGGTCTCGACCTCGCAAACCTGCAGCGCGGTGTGCAACCCGTGGAACTGTTCGCGCAGCCAGCGGCCGAAATCGTCGTTGCCGACGGCGGAGATCAGGCGGGCCTGGAGGCCCAGGTGGCGGATGGCCAGGGCGGCGTTGCCGGCCGATCCGCCGCCGCGCAGCTCGCTGCGATCCATCAGGGTCTCGGTGCCGATCTGGGGCCAGGCGGCAATCGGCCCCATGACCAGGTCGGCGCCGATGTCGCCAATGATGACAAGTTGAGGTTGCGGGCTGTCCATGGCACCCAATATAGGGCGCCACAAAGGCAGTGTCAATTAATAAATCTATTGGATGTAAATATCTACAAGCGGCCCACGCGACCCACTGGACGCTGGCCCATGATCTCCGCCACATTGGCGTCCGAACGGCGCTCCTGCTGCAGCACTTCCAGGCGCGGAGAGAGCATGTCGTAGAGCGGCAGCACCGCCGCGCCGAGAATGGAGCTGTCTTCCTGGCGTTCCGACAACAGGATGCGCTCCTCGGGCGCCGCCACGCCGCCGCGCACCGAGCGGTGCAGGGGCTGGGCCAGCTCGACCAAGCGCTGCGCCAGCGCCTTGGGCGCCGAGCCGCCGATCACGATGCTGCGCGGGTCCAGCATGTTCTCGATGATGCAGACGGCGTCCCGCAGCTTGTGCGCGGCCTGCCGCATCCAGGCCTGCAGGGCTGCATCGCCGTCGTCGGCCAGGCGGGCCTCCAGCTGGCCGCCCTGCACCTGGGCATCGTCCACGCCCAGCGCTTCGGCCAGGGAATGCAGGGACAGGTAGCGCTCCAGGCAGCCGGCATTGCCGCAGTAGCAGGGGGTTCCGCCGGGCACGATGGGAATGTGGCCGATCTCGGTCGCGTTGCCGTCGGCGCCGCGGTAGGCGGACCGGTTCACGACCAGCGCGCCGCCCAAGCCCATCCCCAGGTGCAGGTAGAAGAAGTTGTCGAGCGACTTGGCCACGCCGAACAGGGTCTCGCCCAGGGCGCCGGCCACGCTGTCGACGCTGTAGAACACCGGCAGCCGGGTCGCATCGCGCAGGTCGTCCAGCACGGACAGGTCGGTCCAGCCTTCCAGCGCGGTGGGGCCCACGAAACTGATGTCGGTGGCGATCAGGGGGCCCGGCAGCGCCACGCCGATGCCCCAGGTGCGCTCGGAAACGGGACGGCGGCTCATCAGGTCCTTGACCAGGCCCACCATCGCCGCCAGCACCTGGCGCCGGTCGCGCGTGTCGACGGCCACATCGTTCTTGCGCAGCACGTCGCCCACCAGATTGACCTGCGCCGCCGAGGCGCGCCCCGGCTCCAGGCTGATGCCGATCGAACAGCCGGCATTGGGATTGAGCTCGAACGCGATGGGCGGCTGGCCACGCGATTTGTCGGCCTTGAGGCGGCGCGACATGATCAGGCCGATGGCCTCCAGATCGTTGGTGATGTTGGCCACCGTCTGGGGACTCAGCGACACCAGGTCGACGATGTCCTTGCGCGACATCGAACCCTGGCGGCGGATCAAATCCAGCACGATGCGGCGGTTGTAGGGCGCGCTGGACTGTTGCGTCGTGCCGCGGTTCATTGTTCGCATGCTGCAGAGATCCTGTTCGGTGGCCCCATGAAAGCCTGAAGGCCGAATGACCCGTCCGCGGTGGCTGGACGAGCTCCATATAGGTCCGGAAATAATACCCGAGGTCTTCGGGTAAACCCAGGGCCTGGCTCGCTTTCGCAGCGCCTCAGTATTATTTCTAATCATTGTTTGTTTTTATTGACAAGGAGAGAGCTGCCTCGTATCGTCAAAGCTTCCGTTCACTGGGGCGCGAGCTGGCGTCTCGCCGCGCCACTTCAAGGTCCCATGCCCATGCCCACGCCCATGCATCAGCACTTCAAGACCCTGGGTCTTCTGGCCCTTGGCCTGCTCGCCATCCCCGCGGCCTGGTCGCAGACCATCACCGTCGACGCCGGCAAGGCCAGCAACTCGATACGTCCCACCCAGGCCCTGGGGGCGTCGGTCGACCGGCTGCCCTACGGCATCTCCGACCAGGTGCTGGCGCCCGAGACGGTCAAGCAGGTGCTGGCAGCCGGCTGGCAGGCCATGACCTACCGCCAGAACACCGAGCTGCACGTCGAGGCCTGGCACTGGAACCCCTCCGGCGCCTGGAGCGATCCGGCAGGACGCGGCTATTTCGTGGGTGCTGCCACGCCGGGCGCCGAACCGGTGCAGCACAGCTACGGCTACCCGCTGCCGCGCCGCGGCGTCACGCGCGACGACGGCACCGACCTGATCGGCTACTCGCGCTTGACCGACGGCGACCTGAACAGTTTTTGGAAGAGCAATCCCTACCTCAGCCAGCACTTCACCGGCGAGCCCGACGCCCTGCATCCCCAGTGGGTGGTGCTGGACCTGGCCAGCAAACAGCCGCTGACGGCCATCCGCATCGCCTGGGGCCAGCCCCACGCGACGCGCTACACCGTGCAGTACTGGACCGGCGATGACCCCATCCACAAGCCCACGCAGGGCAGCTGGCAGATGTTCCCGCTAGGCGATGTCGGCGCGGGCGCGGGCGGCACCGACACGCGCCGCCTCAGCCGCGAGCCGATCGCCGCGCAATGGGTGCGGGTGCTGATGAGCGAGTCGAGCAACCGCTGCGAAGCCAGCGCATCGCATGACGTGCGCGACTGCCTGGGCTACGCCATCCGCGAGATCTCGCTGGGCACGCTGCAGGAGAAGGACGGCCGGATCACGCAGTTCCACGACCTGGTGCGCCACACCCCGGACCAGGACCAGACCGCCACCTACTGCTCCTCGGTCGACCCCTGGCACGAGCCCTCCGACCTGGACGAGAAGGCCGGCGAGCAGGTGGGCTTCGACAAGTTCTTCCGCAGCGGCATCACGCGCGGGCTGCCGACGATGATCTCCATTGCCATGCTCTACAACACGCCGGAAGACGCCGTGAACGAGCTGCGCTTCCTGGAGGCGCGCGGCTACCCCATCTCCTATGTCGAGATGGGCGAGGAGGCCGACGGCCACTACACCCCGCCGGAAGATTACGCGGCGCTCTACCTCCAGTTCGCCAAGGCGCTGCACCAGTTCGACCCCCAGCTCAAGCTGGGCGGGCCGGTCTTCACCGGGCAGAACCAGGACATCGAGGTCTGGCCCGACGCCAGGGGCGATGCCTCCTGGACGCGCCGCTTCATCAACTACCTGCGCGAGCATGGGCGGCTGGACGAGCTGGCTTTCTTCTCCTTCGAGCATTACCCGGTCGATCCCGGCAAGCTGCTGTGGAGCCACCTCTATGACGAGCCGCAGTGGGTCGGCCACATCCTGCAGGTCTGGCGCGACGACGGCGTGCCTGCGAACGTGCCGCTGTTCATCACCGAGTCCAACCTGTCCTCGCAGATGTCCGAGGCCTACATGGACATCTGGAGCGGGCTGTGGCTGGCCGACTATGCGGGCGCGTTCCTGAGCGCCGGCGGCGACGCGCTGTACTTCTTCCACGCCCTGCCCGAGGCCATGACGCGCGGCGCCCACAATTCCATGGGCACCTTCAACTTCTTCTCGGCGGACGCCAACAACCGCATCCAGCAGCCGCTGGCGCAGTTCTTCGCCAGCCAGCTGGTCAACCTGGAATGGATGCAGCCCGGCGACGGCCTGCACCGCATCTACACCGCCACGTCAGACATCCAGGACGAGGCCGGCCACCAGCTCGTGAGCGCCTACCCGGCATTCCGCCCAGACGGCAGCTGGTCGCTGCTGATCGTCAACAAGGACCAGGAAAACGCGCAATCCGTGCGCATTGACTTTCAGGCAGCGGCCGCGAACCAGCATTTCTCGGGCAAGGTCTCGGTCTCGACCTTCGGCCGGGCCCAGTACCAGTGGCACCCCACGGCCGACGGCGGACACGCCGATCCCGACGGCCCCATCGTGCACAGCACCGTCAATGCCAGGTCCGACACCCAGTTCGTGCTGCCGGCCGCGTCGATCACCGTGCTGCGCGGCCAGCTGCAATGACCAAAGCTGCTGCAGCCAACTCTGTGCCGGGCCCCGCGACGCCTGGCTTGGCCCGACAAGGCTCAGGCATCCAGAAGTCCAGGGCAACAAGACCGCACTGAACTTTCAGCACATCCGGCGTTTGCGCACGGCGTGTCTAATGGGGGCCTCGCTCAAAGAAATCCACGACCTATGCGCTCCGATCTGCTTTCACGTTCCCTTCGCCTGCTGCCCGTGGCCGCAGCCCTGTCCTGCGTCTTCACCTTGGCCCATGCGGCGGCGGCACTCACGCCCGAGGCGGCCAGCCTGCACGGCAATCCGTTCGCGGCGCCCAGCACCTTGCCCTTTCAGCTGCCGCCGTTCCAGCGCATCCACGACGCCGACTACGCGCCCGCATTCAATGCCGGCATGGCCGAACAGCTGCGCGAGGTCAACGCGATCGCCAACAACCCGCAACCGGCCACCTTTGACAACACCATCGTGGCGCTGGAGCGCAGCGGCGCGCTGCTGAACCGCGTCAACAAGGTGTTCTTCAACCTGACGGTGTCCAACACCGACGCCCGCATGAGCGAGCTGGAGGAAGAGTACGCGCCCAAGCTGGCCGCCCACAGCGATGCCATCCAGCTCAACGCCAAGCTGTTCGCCCGCGTCGACGCGCTCTACCAGCGTCGCGACACGCTGCACCTGGACCCCGAGTCGCTGCAACTGCTCAAGCGCACCCACATCGGCTTCGTGCGTGCAGGCGCACGGCTGAGCGCCACGGAACAGGCTCGCCTGCGCGAGATCAACGCCAAGCTGGCCTCGGCCACGACGCGCTTCCGCCTGAACGTGCTCAAGTCGACCGAAGAGCACGCCGTGGTGGTCGACAACGCCGCTGAACTTGACGGCATGACGCCGGCAAGCATCCAGGCCGCCGCCGCCGCAGCGCAGGCGCGCGGCCTGCAGGGCAAATACCTGATTCCGCTGCAGAACACCACCGTGCAGCCGGTGCTGGGCGTCCTGACGAACCGCGCCCTGCGCGAGCGCATCTACAAAGCCTCGGTGAGCCGCGCGACATCGGGCGCCACCGACAACCAGCCGGTCATCGCCGAGATCATCCAGTTGCGCACCGAGCGCGCCCGCCTGCTGGGCTACGCCACGCCGGCGAACTATGTGATCGAGGACTACGCCGCAGCCACGCCAGAGGCCGTCAACCGCATCCTGAGCGGCGTGGTACCGGTCGCGGTCGCGGCCGCCCAGCATGAAGCCGCCGACATCCAGCAGGCCATCGACGCCGAGGCTGCCGCCAAGCACACGGAATCCTTCAAGCTCAAGCCCTGGGACTGGGATCTGTACGCCGAGCAGGTGCGCAAGGCCCGCTACAGCTTTGACGAAGCCGCCGTCAAACCGTATTTCGAACTCAACCGCGTGCTGGTGGACGGCGCCTTTTTCACCGCCCACCAGCTGTTCGGCCTGAGCTTCAAAGAGCGCCACGACCTGCACGCCTATCGCGACGACGTGCGCATCTTCGAAGTGCGCGATGCCGACGGCTCGGTGCTGGGCCTGTTCCTGGCCGATTTCTTCGCGCGCGACAACAAGCAGGGCGGCGCCTGGATGAACACCTACGTCGACCAGTCCGAGCTGCTGGGCAGCAAACCGGTGGTGGTGAACAACCTGAACCTGGTCAAGCCCGCCAACGCCAGCGATCCGGTGCTGTTGAGCTTCGACGAAGTCACGACGCTGTTCCACGAATTCGGCCACGGCCTGCACGGCCTGCTGTCGAAGACGAAATACGCCTCGCTGTCAGGCACCGGCGTGCCACCCGACTTTGCCGAGTACCCCTCGCAATACAACGAGATGTGGGCGCGCGAGCCCGCCGTGCTGGCGCACTTCGCGCGCCACTACCAGACCGGCGAAGCGTTGCCCGAGGCCCTGTTCAAGAAGGTGCTGGAAGCCCAGAAGTTCAACCGCGGCTTCGAGACCACGTCCTACCTGGCTTCTGCGCTGCTCGACCAGTCCTGGCACCAGATCGGGCCCGACCAGGCGCCCAAGGCCGACCAGGTCGAGGCCTTCGAGACGGCCGCGCTGGCGCACGCCGGCATGGACCAGAACCTGGTGCCCTCGCGCTACTACTCGCCGTATTTCCTGCACGCCTTCAGCGGCGGCTACGATTCCGGCTACTACGCCTACTTCTGGAGCGAGGTGCTGGCGCGCGACACCGGCAAGTGGTTCCACACCCACGGCGGCCTGTCGCGCGCCAACGGCGACTACCTGCGCGCCAAGATCCTCTCGCGCGGCCGCACCATGGAGCCCCAGCAATTGTTCGAGGAGTTCTACGGCGCCCAGCCCGACATCGAGCCGCTGCTGGAGTACCGTGGCTTGAAATAAGGCCTCGGCCGGCCCGGCAGCTCACAAAGCTTTACACGCCGTCGTCCCAGCCGGCTATGCCTGGATGCCCGGCGGCTGGGTGGTGATCGGAGGCCGTTCGTACTGGCACGGCGGCCATTGGGCCGGACACGGCTGGCCCGTTGCTTGAAGCTTACTTGACTTCCGTCACGAACCGTTCGACAGGGCGGCGCACCTTCTTCAGGCTGACCAGCCAGTCGCCGCTTTCCTCGCGGTAGCCCAGCGGCAGGATCACGACGCTGCGCAGGCCGCGAGCCTTCAGGCCCAGAATCTCGTCCAGGGCTGCGGGGTCGAAGCCTTCCATGGGCGTGGCATCGACCTGCTCTTCGGCGGCGGCGATCAGCGCGGTGCCGAGGCCGATATAGGCCTGGCGGGCCGCATGCTGGAAGTTCACCTCGGGCGTACGCGCCGGGTAGTTGTTCAACAGCATCTGGCGGTAGTTTTCCCAGCCTTCGTTCTTGAAGCCGCGCTCGTCATTGGTCAGGTCGAACATGGTGTTGATGCGCTCGGCCGTGTAGTTATCCCAGGCCGCGAACACCAGCAGGTGCGAGCCTTCGGTCACCTGGGCCTGGTTCCAGGCAATGGCCTTGATCTTCTCGCGCACTTCCGGGTTGGTCACCACGAACAATTCATACGGCTGCAGGCCGCTGGAGCTGGCCGACAGGCGGATGGCCTCGAGGATACGGTCGAGCTTTTCTTGGGGAACCGCCTTCTCGGGGTTCATCTTCTTGGTGGCGTAGCGCCATTTGAGTTTTTGCAGCAGGGTCATGAGAGTGCGAGCGAGGTTAATTGAAAGCCGGCGGATTCTGCCACCCGCGCCCGAAACGCGCTGGGCGTCACATCAATGTCACTTCAAACTCACTTCACCCGTTGCTTTTCGAGCTTGCGCGCCAAGGTGCGCCTGTGCATGCCCAGGCGCCGCGCGGTCTCGGAGATGTTGAAGCCGGTCTCGGCCAGGGTCTCGTGGATGCGCTCCCATTCCAGCGTCTTGATGGACGTAGGACGGCTGCTGAGCTCGGGCTCTTCCAGGCCCGCCACATGCTCGAACGCCGCCTCGATGTCGTCGGTGTTGGAGGGCTTGGCCAGGTAGTGGCAGGCCCCCAGCTTGATGGCTTCGACGGCGGTGGCGATGCTGGCAAAGCCGGTCAGCACGACGATCAGCATCGCCGCATGGTGCTGGTGCAGCAGCTGCACGCAGGCCAGGCCGCTGGCATCGCCCTGCAGCTTGAGGTCCACGACCGCATAGCCGGGCAGGTGCCCGGGCAGCAGCGCCTGCACCTCCACCAGGCTGGCAGCATGCAGGACGCGGTAGCCGCGCCGCTCGAACGACCGGGTCAGCGTGCGGGCAAAGGCGGCGTCGTCCTCGACGATCAGCAGCAGTTTTTCGGTGGCGGGATCAGTGGACATGACCGGACTCTTGGGGCTGCAAATCAAAACGGATGACGGCCAGGGGCAACCGGATGCGCACCTGCGCGCCGCCTTCGGGCAGGTTGCGCGCCTGCACCGTCCCGCCCAGCGTGCGCGCCACATTGACCACCAGGAACAGGCCCAGCCCGCCGCCTGCGCGCCCCTTGGTGGACAGGTAGGGCTTGCCCACCTGGCCGAGTATGTCCGGCGCAAAACCCGGCCCCTCGTCGCTGACGGTCAGCAGCAGCAGCTCGCCGGCCGGCCCGGCTTCGCGCTCGACTTCCAGGCACAGGGCCTGCGGCGAGGCCTCCAGCGCGTTGTCCAGCACATTGCAGATCATCTGCTGGATGGTGGAGTCGGACACCATGGGCAGGTCCTCGCCAAAGCGGTTCTCGTAGACCAGCGACTGCACGGCGCGCGTCTCGCGCCATTTCTGCACCAGGCCGTCGAGGAACTCGCGCACCGTGGTGGCTTCGGACGACTCGCCGCGCGCTTCCCCCGCCGACAGCAGGATGCCGCTGACGATGCGCTTGCAGCGCTGCACCTGCGCCTGCATCTCGGCCAGCTCCTGGCCCAGGTCCGGATCGGCCTTGAAAGGCGCCATGTGCTGCCAGTCGCCGAGGATGACGGCCAGCGTGGACAGCGGCGTGCCCAGCTCGTGCGCCGCCCCCGAGGCCAGCAAGCCCATGCGCACGATGTGCTCGGCCTCGTTCGCATGCTGGCGCAGGTCCGCCAGCTTGGCATCGCGCTCGCGCAGATTCTTGTGGATGCGGGTCACGAACACCACCAGCAAGGTCGCGTTGAGCGCAAAACAGATCAGCAGGCCCTGGATGTAGAGCGAGGCCAGGCCCTGTTCGTGGTCCGGCGGCAAGTCCATGGGCCGCGAGAACAGGTCCAGGCCGGCCACGCAGGCGCTGGTGAGGGCCACGATGGTCCAGGTCGACCAGGGCTTGAGCAGCACGGCGCCCAGGATGACCTGCAGCAGGTAGAGGAACAAGAAGGGATTGGTCACCCCGCCGCTCAGGTAGAGCTGCGCCGTGAGCGTGGCCACGTCCACCAGCAGGGCGACGAAGATCTCGTTGTTGCTGACGCTGGGCCGCTCGTGCCAGCGCAGCTGGCTGGCGATGTTGAAGGCGGTCAGGCAGGCCAGCACCTCCAGCATCTCGGGCAGGGGCAGACGCACGCCCAGCCCCAGGCTGACGACGACGATGGTGAAGATCTGTCCCGCCACGGCAAACCAGCGCAGCTGGATCAGCTGCAGCATGTTCTGGTGGCCGTAACGCGATTCGAAATTGGCCGGCGTGGCCGGCCAGGCCTGTGGGGATGGAGCGCTCATGCGAGCCTGGTGCGTCACTGACTTCAAAAGAGTGCGCTAGCTTAGCGCCCTTCGTCGGTTTCCTGCACATCGCGTGCCAGGCCTGCCCTGCCCATCTCGCGCCACACCAGCCTGGCGCCCCACAACGTCATCAAGGCCAGGCCGTACCAGGTCAGCGCATAGACCAGGTGGCTGTTGTGGAAGCTGACGACGGTGAGTCCGCCAATGGGCTGGTCCGGCGTCTGGACGGCGGACGCGTCGGCATCGACGAAGTACGGCGCCAGCTGGGTCAGCGGCAGGCCACGCGCGGCGCCTATGGCCGGCACGTCGCGGGAATACCAGCGGTCCGCCGACGCGTCGTTGCGACGCAGGAATCCGCCGCCGGGTTCACTCAGGCGCAGCAAGCCGGTCACGACCGCAGGCGCGCTGCCAGTGTCGGGCTCCGCCGCAGGTTCAGCGGCACGTTCGGCGGCCACAAAGCCGCGATTGACCAGCACCAGGCTGCCGTCCGCGCGACGCAGCGGCGTCAGCACCCAGAAGCCGCTGCCCAGCTCGGTGACGGCCATGACGCGGGTGCTTTGGCCCGTCAGGTATTGGCCCTGGAGACGCACGTGGCGGTATTCGTCGCTGGCGGCGCTCAGCTGCGGCCAGCGCGAGCGGGAAGGGGGCTCGACAGGCGGCGCATGGACGCGCTCGCTCACGCGCTCGATCAGGTCCAGCTTCCATTGCCGGCGCGCCAGCTGCCAGCTGCCCAGCGAGACAAAGCCTGCAAACAACAAAAAGGCACCCAGCAACACCAGCAGTCGGACTGCCAGGCCTTGCTTGGGCGCCGTGGATGCGGACATGGCCGTCAGGACATTCAGGGCATGTCGCGCATCTGCTGCACCGGGGTCGGCATCATGTTGTGGTTGAGGTGGTACATCACCCACATCGAGCCGCTCAAGGTGATCACCACCAGCACCAGCGTGAAGATCATCGCCAGCATGGACCAGCCGCCCTCGACCTTGGCGTTCATGTGCAGGAAGTACACCATGTGCACCACCATCTGCACGGCGGCGAAGGCCAGGATGACCAGGGCCGTCTGCTGCGGGTTGGCAAAGACCTTGCCCATCACCAGCCAGAACGGGATGGCGGTCAAGACGACCGACAGCAGGAAGCCGGTGGCATAGCCCTTGAGCGTGCTGTGGCTGCCTTCGTCGGCGTGGCCATGTGCGTGGTCATGATCGTGATGATGGTCCGTCATGGCAGGACTCCCATGAGATAAACGAAGGTGAAGACGCCGATCCAGACCACGTCCAGGAAGTGCCAGAACATCGACAGGCACATCAGGCGGCGGCGGTTGGCGGCGCTCAGGCCGTGCTTGCCCAGCTGGAACATCAGCGTGACCAGCCAGACGATGCCGAAGGTGACGTGCAGGCCGTGCGTGCCGACCAGCGTGAAGAACGACGACAGGAAGGCGCTGCGCTGCGGGCCCGCGCCCTCGTGGATCAGGTGCGCGAACTCGGTCAGCTCCAGCGTGAGGAAGCCTGCGCCGAACAGGCCGGTGATGGCCAGCCAGACCAGCACCGCGCGCAGCTTCTTGCGCTGCATCTCCAGCATCGCGAAACCGTAGGTGATGGACGAGAGCAGCAGCAGCGCGGTGTTGACCGCCACCACGGGCAGGTCGAACAGGTCGGCGCCCGAGGGGCCGGCCGCGTAGCTGCGGCCCAGCACGGCATAGGCGGCGAACAGGCAGGCGAAGATGAGGCAGTCGCTCATCAGGTAGAGCCAGAAGCCGAGCAGGGTGCCGTTCTCGGGATGGTGCTCGCGCACGAAGTAGCTCGGGCCGGCGGCGGCCAGGGTGGAAGCGTGTGAGTTAGACATGGGCGGCCAGCAGCTGGGTACGTTGGTCTTCCACGCGCACCACCGTTGATGCGGGGATGTAGAAGTCGCGGTTGTAGTTGAAGGTGTGGGTGATCACGGCGACCAGGCAGGCGACGAAGGCGACGCCGGCGACCAACCACATGTGCCAGATCAGGGCGAAGCCGACCAGGGCGCTGAGCGCGGCGATCACGAAGCCGGCGGCCGTGTTCTTGGGCATGTGGATGTCCACGAAGCCCTGCAGCGGACGCTGGTAGCCGTTCTGCTTCATGTCGGCCCAGGCGTCGTTGTCAAACACCACGGGCGTGAAGGCGAAGTTGTAGTCGGGCGGCGGCGAGGCCGTCGACCATTCCAGCGTGCGACCGCCCCAGGGGTCGCCGCTGACATCGCGCAACTGCTCGCGCTTCATGAAGCTGACCAGCAGCTGGATGATGAAACTGGCGATGCCCAGCGCGATCAGCACGGCGCCGAAGGCGGCGATCTGGAACCAGATCTGCAGCGAGGGGTCCTCGAAGTGGCTGAGGCGGCGCGTCACGCCCATCAGGCCCAGCACGTACAGGGGCATGAAAGCGAAGTAGAAGCCGATGAACCAGAACCAGAACGAGCACTTGCCCCAGAACGCGTCGAGCTTGTAGCCGAAGGCCTTGGGGAACCAGAAGTTGATCGCGGCCATCACGGCAAACACCACGCCGCCGATGATGACGTTGTGGAAGTGGGCGATCAGGAACAGGCTGTTGTGCAGCACAAAGTCAGCCGGGGGCACGGCCAGCAGCACGCCGGTCATGCCGCCGATCACGAAGGTGACCATGAAGCCGATGGTCCACAGCATCGGCACTTCGAAGCGGATGCGGCCGCGGTACATGGTGAACAGCCAGTTGAAGATCTTCGCGCCGGTGGGGATCGAGATGATCATCGTCGTGATGCCGAAGAACGAGTTCACGCTGGCGCCCGAGCCCATGGTGAAGAAGTGGTGCAGCCACACCAGGTACGACAGGATGGTGATCACGACGGTCGCGTAGACCATGGACGTATAGCCGAACAGGCGCTTGCCGCAGAAGGTCGAGACGATTTCCGAATAGACGCCGAAGCAGGGCAGCACCAGGATGTAGACCTCGGGGTGGCCCCAGATCCAGATCAGGTTCACGTACATCATGGCGTTGCCGCCCATGTCGTTCGAGAAGAAGTTGGTGCCCAGGTAGCGGTCCATCGACAGCAGCGCCAGCACGGCGGTCAGCACCGGGAAGGCGGCGACGATCAGCACGTTGGTGCACAGCGCGGTCCAGGTGAACACCGGCATCTTCATCATGGTCATGCCGGGCGCGCGCATCTTGATGATGGTGGCGATCAGGTTCACGCCCGACAAGAGCGTGCCCACGCCGGCGATCTGCAGCGACCAGATGTAGTAGTCCACGCCCACGTCGGGGCTGGACAAGATGCCCGAGAGCGGCGGATAGGCCAGCCAGCCGGTGCGCGCGAACTCGCCGACGAACAGCGAAGCCATCACCAGCACCGCGCCGAAGGTGGTCATCCAGAAGCTGAAGTTGTTCAGGAAGGGGAAGGACACGTCGCGCGCGCCGATCTGCAGCGGCACGATGTAGTTCATCAGGCCGGTGACGAAGGGCATGGCCACGAAGAAGATCATGATCACGCCGTGGGCGGTGAAGATCTGGTCGTAGTGGTGCGGCGGCAGGAAGCCGGCGGCGTCGCCGAACGAGACGGCCTGCTGCGCGCGCATCATCAGCGCGTCGGCGAAGCCGCGCAGCAGCATCACGATGCCCAGCACCATGTACATGATGCCGATGCGCTTGTGGTCGATGCTGGTGACCCAGTTGCGCCAGAACGGGCCCCACAGGCGGAAGTAGCTCATGGCGCTCACCACCGCCGCGCCGCCCAGCACCACCATGGCGAAGGTGGCCAGCAGGATAGGCTCGTGAAACGGTATGGCGTCCCAGGTCAGGCGCCCGAAGATGAGATGGGTCAGATCAGGAGAGGCTAGCATGGTGCGTGAGGGTCAGAGTTGGGCAGCGGTGCCGGACTTGCCGGCATTGGCGGCTTTGGCAGCCTGGGCCGCGAGTTCCTCGGGGGTGCAGTTCTGCGCGTCGACGATGCGGCGCTTGGCCAGCGCGCCCGGCTGCTCGCGCTCGCTGACGGTGCTGCTGCGGCCCATGCCGCCCTGGGCGTCGATGGCCATCATGTCGCTCATGCACATCTTGGACGCGTCGACGCAGCGGTTCACCACCGCGTTGAACAGGCCCGGTGCGACCGCGGCATAGCGATGCACGGGTTCGCGCGAGCTCGGGTGCTCGAGCTGCAGGTAGGCCGCACGGTCCAGCGTGTCGCCTGCGGCCTTGGCGCTTTGCACCCAGCGCTCGAAATCGGCATCGTTCATGCCGTGGAACTTGAAATGCATGCCGGAGAAGCCCGCGCCGCTGTAGTTGGCCGACATGCCGTCGTACTCGCCGGCCTGGTTGATGACCGCGTGCAATTGCGTCTGCATGCCCGGCATGGCATAAATCTGGCCGGCCAGCGCCGGCACGAAGAAGGAGTTCATCACCGTGCTGGCGGTGATCTTGAATTCGATCGGACGATCCACCGGCGCCACCAGCTCGTTGACCACGGCGATGCCCTGCTCGGGGTAGATGAACAGCCACTTCCAGTCCAGTGCGACGACCTGCACCTCCAGCGGCTTGACGCCGGCGGGAATGGCGCGCTTGTCGTCCAGGCGCTGCAGCGGGCGGAAGGGGTCCAGCGTGTGGGTGCTGATCCAGGTCAGCAGGCCCAGGGCGATGATGATCAGCAGCGGCGCGCCCCAGATCACGACTTCCAGGCGCGTCGAATGGTCCCAATCCGGCGCATAGGTGGCCGACTTGTTCGACTGGCGATACCGCCATGCGAACAGCAGGGTCAATGCAATCACGGGCACGATGATGAGCAGCATCAGCAGCGTCGAGACCACGATGAGGTGGCCCTGCTGCTGGGCGATGTCACCCGCCGGGTGCATGACGACCGTGTTGCACCCCGTTAACAGGATGGCAGGGAAAAGGAGCAGTCCGCGGAGAGGCTTGAGTGAGATCATTCCAGTGAAGAGCCGTGTGTGCTAACGACCGAGAAAGAGGCCGCTAGGGAATCTACTAGGTGTGGAAAGTACTGACGATTGGACGTTTTGTCCTATGTCAAAACTACGCCACGCCGTCCGCTCATGGCGGGCGGCGCGACAAAACAGATACGAGAGGCAAAACCATGAGCAGCTTCACCCCTTCCGTCGCCGGCCATTCCAGTTCGCTGTCCCAGGGCACGCCCCCGTCTCCCGGCAGGCAGACCCAGGGCACGGGCCACGGCCCCGAGCGCATCGCACCAGGAGAAATCGCGGTCGGCGTGGTCATCGGCCGGGCGTCCGAGTATTTCGACTTCTTCGTCTACGGCATCGCCTCGGTGCTGGTGTTCCCCTCGGTGTTCTTTCCGATGGCGGCCAAGCTGGACGGCACCCTGCTGGCTTTCGTGGTGTTCTCGTTCGCCTTCATCGCGCGCCCCATAGGCTCGGCGGCCTTCATGCACATCCAGCGGCGCTTTGGCCGCGAGACCAAGCTCACGGCAGCCCTGTTCCTGCTGGGCATCTCGACCGCCGGCATCGCCTTCCTGCCCACCTACGCCAGCCTCGGCATGGTGTCGGTGGTGCTGCTGTCGCTGCTGCGCGTCGGCCAGGGCCTGGCGCTGGGCGGCGCCTGGGACGGCTTGCCCTCGCTGCTGGCGCTGAATGCGCCCCCCAACAAGCGCGGCTGGTACGCGATGATGGGCCAGCTCGGCGCCCCGATCGGCTTTGCGCTGGCCGCCGGGCTGTTCTCGTACCTGCTGGCCAATGTGTCGGAAGAGGATTTCCTGGTCTGGGGCTGGCGCTATCCGTTCTACGTGGCGTTTGCGATCAATGTCGTGGCCTTGTTCGCGCGGCTGCGCCTGGTGACCACCGATGAGTACGCCCACCTGCTCGACGAGCGCGAGCTGGAACCCGTCAGCGTCGGCGAGCTGGTGAGCACGCAAGGCCGCAACCTGATCATCGGCGCCCTGGCGGCGCTGGCCAGCTATGCGCTGTTCCATCTGGTGACGGTGTTCCCCTTGTCCTGGATCAGCCTGTACTCGCAGCGCTCGATCAGCGAATTCCTGCATGTGCAGATCGCAGGCGCGGCGCTGGCGACTGTCGGTATCGTGCTGTCCGGGCTGATCGCCGACCGCTTCGGCCGCCGCAACACCCTGGGCGCGCTGGCCGCGCTGATCGCCGTGTTCAGCGCCTTCGCACCGCATCTGCTCGACGGCGGCGATTGGGGCCAGAACATCTTCATCCTGCTCGGCTTTGCGCTGCTGGGCCTGTCCTACGGCCAGGCCGCGGGTGCGGTGACGGCCAATTTCTCGGCCCGGTACCGCTACTCGGGCGCGGCGCTGACCTCCGACCTGGCCTGGCTGGTCGGCGCCGGCTTTGCGCCGCTGGTGGCCCTAGGCCTGTCGGCCCACTTCGGCCTGGCCTATGTGAGCGTGTACCTGTTGTCGGGCGCCGCAGGTACGCTGGCGGCGCTGAGCGTCAACCGTGCGCTGGAGATTCGCGACTGAGACCGGCCGCCCCGGGCCGGCACTGGCCCGCGGGGATGCCTTTCTTCAGCCGGGCTCGACGGCCGCGGCAAAGCTGCGGTCCAACCATTGATAGGACGGCATGAGGCGCAGGTCCTGCAGGAGCGCCTCGGGTTCGGCCTGGCCCCCCGGCAGGAGCTGCAGCTTGCTGACCTGATCGGCTTCGCGCAATGCGGCGCCCAGCGTGCTGTCGGTGGCCGGCGAGGCCGGCATCGACAGGCTCGCGATCGCCTGCGCGACCTCGGCGGGAAACTCCCAGTCGCGCGCCAGCTGCGCGGCAATCTTCAGGCCGACCTCGGACAGGCCGTCGTGAAAGGCCTGCGATTGCGGTGCCGGGCCGGTGGCAAAACTCTGATCGAGAATCCTCAGCGTCGGCAGCAGGCCGCAGCCCAGCAGGGTGCCGGCCAGGTAGGCGTTGAACTCCTGGCCCTGGCCCTTCATCAGGAAGCTGCAGGCCGCCGCGCAGCGCGCCGACAGGTCCCAGAGCAGCGCCGTCGCCGTACGGCTGAAGCGGCCCTGCTGCGCATTGAAGACCGGCCGCATCGCCGCCTGCACGATCACTTTTTCCAGGCCCATCTGGCCCAGCGTCATCACGGCGTCCTGCAGGTCGGCAATCTCCTTGCCGCGCCGGTAGTAGGAGGAGTTGGCCAGGCGGATCACTTCACCCATCAGCGCCGGGTCGCGCGCCACCTGCTCGGTGATCTCGCGGGCCGACACGTTGTCGCGCCGCACCAGGCCCATCAGGCGCGGCAGCACGGCCGGCATGCGCGGCAGGAAGTCCTGGCTCTTGCGCTGCACCAGCGCCTCGCCCAGCCGGCGCAGGACTTGCTGCTCGGCCTCGGTCATCTCCAGCGTCGCCAGCACCGGCACGCCCAGCATGAGGGCGCTGAAACGCCGGTTCAGCACGGGCGCCAGATCGACGGCAGGCAGCACCGGCTCCGCCACGACATCCATGGTGATCTGCTCAGTAGCAGGCCATTCCGTGAGCGCGACCGCAGGAGCCGCGGCCTGATGCTCGACTTTTGCTTCCGACTTGACGCCGGTGCGCGCTTTCAGCCATTTCCACATGAGAAAGAACCACCGATTGCAAAGCGTCGGAGGTTAGCAGAGCCGGGCAGCACTGCATGGCAAGAATCGCCCTGATCAAAGAAGCCCGAAAAAAAAAGCCCGCATCAGCGGGCTTCGGTGGCGGGCCGGGTCGGCGGCTCAATGCGCGCTGATCTTGACCGTGTAGGTGCCCTGGCCGGTGGCGCCGGTGACCGTGTCCTTGGCGTTGATCACCACCGCATAGCTGCCGGCGACGGCCTTGGACCACACCACATTGCTGCCGGACAGGCTCATGCCCGAGGGCGCGCCGCTCAAGCTCAGGCTGACGGCATTGCCGGCGGCGTTGCTGACCATGACCGGCACCGAAATCGCCATGCCGGCGGTCGCCGTCACTGTGCCGGTAGCGACCACGGGATTGGCGACCGCAACGGTCAGAACATAGACGCCCTTGGCACTGACGCCCGCGCTGTTGGTGGCTGTCACGGTGATGCTGTAGCTGCCCTTGACCGGCGCCGCCCAGTTCAGCACGCCGCCGCTGCTGACGCTCATGCCTGAGGGTGCGCCCGACAGGGTGTAGTTCAAGGTCGACGAGACGCCCGTCGCCGCCGGCTGCGTGACGCCCAGCGACACGGACAGGCTCTTGCCGGCGTAGACCGTGAGGCTGCCTCCGGGCACGACGGGCGCAGGCACCACCGCAGCGGCGGCCTTGCTGCCCGCGAGCGCGGACAACAAGGTTCCGGCGTTCGGCGTGCCCAGGCCGGTCGGCGCGTCGTAGCCCGCCTTGGCGGCGCACCAGGCGCAGGCGCCGTCGTTGCCGCTGACGATGTCATCGAAGGCGCTGGCATACAGCGAGGCATTGGCCGCCACCGTTTGATAGAGCGCGGTCTGCGGCGTCACCAGCGTCGATTGGCTGGCGGCCACACGCATGGCATTGGCCACGGCGGTGAGCGCCGCCCATTGCGGCGTGGCCAAGCTGGTGCCGCCGCATGCATACCAGGTGGTGCTGCCGCCAGGCGCGGTCACTGCCACGTACTGGCCGGTGTTGGGGTCGGCGTTGAAGGCCACGTCGGCCGCCACGCGCATCAGCGGCGTGGTCTGTCCGCTCACGGACACACCGCCCTGGTAGCTCGGACGCGCCTCGAAGGCGCTGATGCCGCCGCCCGTCTTGGACCACGTCACTTCCGAGCGCGTGCCGCTGCCGCTGTAGCTCAGGGAGGTGCCGCCCACGGCCACCACGTTGGGCGAGGACGAAGGCCAGCCGACACCGCTGCCGCTGTCGCCGGTGGCGGCGAAATAGCTCATGCCGTTGCCGGTGAAAAGGCTGTCATAGCTGGTTTCCCAGGACCCCTCGGGCGAGGCGAAACTCATCGACACCACGCCAGGGCCCATGGCATTGATCAGCTTCAGCGCGCCGCCGATGGCGACATTGGAAGGCGTCGCCACCTCGACGAGCACGATGCGAGCCAGGGGCGCGATGGCATGGCTCCATTGCACGTCCAGCGCGATTTCCGTCGCCCAGCCCGAATCGTAGGCCGGTGCGCTGCTCGCGGCCGCGCCGCTGCTGCTGACATAGACCAGCGAAAACGTGCAGCCCGACTTGGATGCCGGCGCGCTCGCCGCTTGCAACGTGCAGGCGGGCAGGCCGAAGCGGCTGCTGAAGGTGTTCAGGTCCGCCAGCGCATTGGGGTTGTCGTTCGAATCGAGGATGTAGATGGTTTGTCCGGCACCCAGCGCCGCCGCCGCGGAGGCCGACAAACCGCTGTAGCTGGTCGGCAGCGTCGAGAATCCGTAGGCCGCGCGAATCTGCGCCGGCGTATAGACCGTGGCGGCCGTGCCGCTGCTGCCCTGCGCCGACACGCCTTGCGTGGGGCGGCGGGACAGGAAGGACTGCACCTTGTCCTCGGTCAGTCGGGCGGTATCGATGCCCTCGAATTGGGCCGGCACGATTTCGGCGTGCGGCGGCTGCGCGGCCGAGCTGCTGCTGCCGTCGGCATCCAGAGCGCCCGGTTCGGCCAAGGCCATGGGCAGACGGTGGAAGGTCGGCTGCACCGCCACCACGGGCACCGACTCGACCTGGGCGCCGGCAGTCGGCGCGGCCGTGGAAGCGGTGGCCGTGGCAGACGACGCAGCCGGCGCGTCACCCCCGCCGCATCCGCTCAACAGCGCGGCCGCAGCCACGCCAAGCGCCAGAACCTCAAGACTTGCGGGGTACTTCAAAAAACTCTCCCTGTACGACCACGGCGCCGGCAAGCTCGGGGCGGCTGCATGCCGCCTGCCATGCGCCCCGTGCGAACCCGCTGGTTCGCGACTTCAAAGGCGCGGCAATCCCGATACCCTGCAGTACCGCGACTGGCACGCCATCACGCCGGCCAAGCCGGGTGTGGACAGGCTCGACCCGTGCCCATGCAGGCATCCGGCTCCGCCAGGCGCTGTTGCCACGGCTGGCCTGCAGGCACAAGGCCTGAGTGGCGAGCAGCAGCAGAGCAGCGAGTGCAGTCAAGTCAGACATGGAGAAACTCCAGACCCATCCGTCGAACAGCGGGAAAAAACGCCCGCTTCTTTTCGACAGCGCCAGTGTGCAGGCAAACCGGGCGCTCCACACAAACCCGGCTGACGGGCGGCGTGCCGTAAATCACGTCATCCGCCACTCCAAACCGACACAGTCGTAACAAGCTGCAAGCCAGCCCCATGCAAACACGAAGACTGCCCGCTGGCCGCGTCAAGTATTCTGCGAGCCCACGCCCCTACACTCTCGATACCGAGCGCCAAGCCCATGAGTCCAGATCCGTCCCTGTCAGCCCCGGCCAACTCCACGCGGCGCGTGCTGTTTGCCAGCCTGATTGGCACCACCATCGAGTTCTTCGATTTCTACATCTACGCCACGGCTGCCGTGCTGGTGTTTCCCAAGCTGTTCTTCCCGGCCAGCGACCCCACCTCGGCCACCTTGCAATCGCTGGCGACCTTCGCGCTGGCCTTCTTTGCCCGGCCGGTGGGTTCGGCCCTGTTCGGCCATTTCGGCGATCGCGTCGGCCGCAAGGCCACGCTGGTGGCGGCCTTGCTGACCATGGGGCTGTCGACGGTGGTCATCGGCCTGCTGCCGGTCTATGCCTCCATCGGCGTGACGGCGCCCCTGCTGCTGGCGCTGTGCCGCTTCGGGCAGGGGCTGGGGCTGGGCGGCGAGTGGGGCGGCGCCGTGCTGTTGGCGACCGAAAATGCCCCGGCGCACCGGCGTGCCTGGTACGGCATGTTTCCGCAGCTGGGCGCCCCCATCGGCTTCCTGCTCAGCAGCGGCATCTTCCTGCTGCTGAGCAACATCCTCAGCGACGCGCAATTCTTTGCCTACGGCTGGCGCATTCCCTTTCTGGCCAGCGCCCTGCTGGTCTGGGTCGGCCTGTACGTGCGGCTGCGACTGCAGGAAACACCGGCATTCCTGAAGGCCATTGAGGGCAAGCAGCGCGTCAAGCTGCCCATCCTCAGCGTCGTGACGCGGCACCCCTTGATGCTGGTGCTGGGCACCTTTGCCGCCATCGCGACCTTCGTACTGTTCTACCTGATGACGGTCTTTGCGCTCAGCTGGGGCACCTCGGCGCTACATTACCCGCGCACGCAGTTCCTGGTCTGGCAGATGATCGCCGTGCTGTTCTTCGGCGCCGGCATCCCGCTTTCGGCCGTGCTGGCCGACCGCATCGGCCGCCAGAGCACGCTGGTGCTGGCCAGCCTGTGCATCCTGGTGTTCGGCCTGGTGTTCGAGCCGCTGTTTTCTGCCGGCGACCCATTGGGCTGCGTGGCCTTCCTGTCGACCGGACTTTTCCTGATGGGCCTGACCTACGGGCCGCTGGGCACGGCGCTGGCCGAGCTGTTCCCGACCGCCGTGCGCTACACCGGCGCGTCCCTGACCTTCAACCTGGCCGGCATCCTGGGCGCCTCGCTGGCGCCCTACGCCGCCACCTGGCTGGCCAGCCATTTCGGCCTGGCCTATGTGGGCTACTACCTGTCGGCAGCGGCGGGCATCACCCTGGTCGCGCTGCTGGGCATACGCCAGCGGCACGTGCACGCCATCTGAAGAACGGCTTCAGCGCGAGACAAGCTAGCCCGCTTCCACACAGAAGTCGATGAAGCCGCGCTCGACCTGGGTGTCCAGCAGCCTGACCCGCAGCTTGCGGCCCACGTCCAGTGCCGGCACGTGCCCGACCAGCATGCCCTCGACCGGCGGCGTGAAGATGCGCACCCAGGTGCCATGCGCGGTGACGCCCGTGACGATGGCCGGGTACACCTGGCCAATGCAGGGTTCCAGGTACAGCGCCGCTTCCGACTTGCGCAGCCTGCGCTCGACCTTGCGGGTCGCGTCTTCCTGGGCCGTGCAATGCGCGGCCAGGGCCTTGAGTTCCGACGCGTCGTAAGGCGGCGGCTCGTGCATCAGCAGCGCCTTGACGATGCGCTGCGTGACCAGGTCGGGAAAGCGCCGGTTCGGCGCCGTCGAATGCGTGTAATCGCGCTCGGCCAGACCGAAGTGCCCGATGGGCTCGGCGCCTGCGCGCTCCACCACGTACTCGCCCGCGCCCATCAGCTTGACGACCACCAGGGACAGGTCCGGGAACCGCTCCGGGTCCGCCCGGCGCCGCTGCGCCAGAAACAGCTCCAGCGCGCGGTTGTCCGGCGTCCTGGGCAGCACGCTGCCGTACTGCGCCGCGAGCGCCACGATGCGTGCCCAGCGCTCGGGCGAGCGCACCACACGCCGCAGGGAGCTGCCGCCGTGCCGTGCAAGGAAATGCGCCGTGCAGACGTTGGCCGCAATCATCAGCTCCTCGATCAGCTGGCGGGCGCGGTTCTGCACCTGCTGCCGGATGTCGACGACCCGGCTGTCCTCGAACACGGCTCGCGGTTGAAAGGTCTCGAATTCCAGCGCGCCCTCGGCATGGCGCCGCTGGCGCAAGCGCTGCGCCACCTCGTCCTGCGTGCGCAATTGCTCGGCCATGCCGGGCACGCGCGCCGCCGCGTCGGGCAGGGCGCCTTGCCCGTCGATCCAGGCCGATACCGCGTCGTAGGCGAGCTTGGCCTTGTTGCGCACGATGGCCTGGTAGACCTTGGACGGGCCGATGGCGGCATCGCGCTCGATCACCATCTCCGTCACCAGGGCCATGCGGTCCTGGTCCTGGTTCAGCGAGCTGAGGTCGGTGCTGAGCCGCTCGGGCAGCATCGGGAACACCTGGGCCGAGGTGTAGACCGAGGTCGTGTTGATGTGGGCGTGCCGGTCAATGGCCGAATCCTTCTTGACCAGGGCGTCGACGTCCGCCACGGCCACCAGGACGCGGACCCGGCCGTGCCCCAAGTCTTCGCTGACAGTCAGCTGGTCCAGGTCCAGCGAATCGTCGTTGTCGATCGAGCACCAGTCGAGCGCGCGCAAATCGTGGATCTGCGGTCCCGACTCCAGCGCCGCCCCCTGGATGCCGGCGAGCTGCTGCTGCACGGCATTGGAAAACCGCGGCTCCAGGCCGCGCTCCTGCATCGCCGCAAAAGCAATGCGAACCAGGTCTGCACGGTGGTGGGGCGCATGCATTTACTCGCCGACCCGCAGCTCGACCACCCGGTAACCTTCCTGCACCAGCGCGCGCTTGAGCCAATCCGGCTGCAGGCCTTCGCCATCCCAGGTCAAACCAGACACCGGATGGCGGTACTTGACGACCGCGGCGCTCGCCACCGGTTCGACGGCCGCCTCATTGGGCATCTCGCAGGTCAGTTCCTCGTAGGTGATGCCCCAGAACTGGACAATGCTGCGCAGGCTGGCAACCGCAGCCTGCTGTTCCGGCGTCAGATTTTTTTGGTCAGTGCTCACAAATCTTGTCGGGATTCGCACCCCTCGATGCCCAGGATTCCAGATTATCAAGCAAGCCTGTGACAGCGGCGCCCGTGCGGGATTCAGCAGCAGCGGCCGATGCGGCCCTTGCCGCCATAGCGGGCGTCCATGCGGTTGCGAAAGAAATCCTCGTAGCTGAGGGGCTCCTGGTCCGGATGGGTGGCCGCCATGTGGCGCAGGTAGGCGCCATAGTCGGGCACGCCCACCATCAGGCGCAGGCTCTGCACCAGGTACTGGCCGGCGCGGCCCAGGTCCGCAGCCATTCCGGCAGTCCGTTTACGGCCCGCTGCTGACATCTCAGCCTCCCCGAGCACCCGCAGGTGCAAGCTCGAAGACCGCCTCGCGCGCCGTCGGCTCGCGCGAGCCCCGCGCCGCCATGACGCCGCGCACGCTGTACAGCAGCACGCTGACCACGACGAAGATGAACAGGCCGCACAGCGCGGCATCCAGACGGTCGTTGAAGACGATGCGCTCCATGGCCAGCGGCGTCTTGGCCGGCGCCAGCAGCTTGCCTTGCGCCAGCGCGTCGCTGAACTTGCTGGCGTGGGCCAGGAAGCCGACCTTGGCGTCCGACGAGAACATCTTCAGGTATCCGGCGGTCAGGGTGCAGGCCAACAGCCAGATCGAGGGCAGGATGGTGACCCAGGCGTAGCGGTCCTTTTTCATCTTGAACAGCACGACCGTGCCCAGCATCAGCGCCACGGCCGCCAGCATCTGGTTGGAAATGCCGAACAGCGGCCACAAGGTGTTGATGCCGCCCAGCGGGTCGACCACCCCCTGGTAGAGGAAATAGCCCCAGGTGGCGACGCACAGGCCCGTGGCCAGCAGATTGGCCGGCAGCGACTCGGTGCGCTTGAGCGCCGGCACGAAGGCGCCCAGCAGATCCTGCAGCATGAAGCGGCCCGCACGCGTGCCGGCGTCGACCGCCGTCAGGATGAACAGCGCCTCGAACAGGATGGCGAAGTGATACCAGAACGCCATCATGGCCTTGCCGCCCACCACCTGGTGCAGGATGTAGGCCATGCCCACGGCCAGCGTGGGCGCGCCGCCGGCGCGCGCCAGCACGGTCTTTTCGCCGACGTCGCTGGCGGTCTGCGTCAGCATCTCGGGCGTGACGACAAAGCCCCAGCTCGACAGGGTCTGCGCCACGGCGTCGGCGCTGCTGCCCACCAGCGCGGCGGGGCTGTTCATGGCGAAGTAGACGCCCGGATCGATGCAGGACGCCGCCGCCAGCGCCATCACCGCCACAAAGGACTCCGCCAGCATGCCGCCGTAGCCGATGAAGCGCGCGTGGGTCTCGTTCTCCAGCATCTTGGGCGTGGTGCCCGACGAGATCAGCGCATGGAAGCCCGACACCGCGCCGCAGGCGATGGTGATGAAGAGGAAGGGGAACAGCGAACCGGCCCAGACCGGACCGTTGCCTTGCGCAAACTGCGTCAGGGCCGGCATCTTCAGCTCGGGCGACACGATCACGATGCCGATCGCCAGGGCGATGATGGTGCCGATCTTCAGGAAGGTCGATAGGTAGTCGCGCGGCGCCAGCAGCAGCCAGACCGGAATGGAGGCGGCGACGAAGCCGTAGCCGATCAGCAGCCAGGTCAGCGTCTTGCCGTCCAGGCTGAACAAGGGGCTCCAGGTCGGGCTCTCGTGCACCCATTGGCCACCCATGATGGCCAGCATCAGCAACACGAATCCGATCACCGACACCTCGCCGATGCGGCCCGGGCGCAGGAAGCGCAGGTACACGCCCATGAACAGCGCCACCGGAATGGTGGCCGCGACGGTGAAGGTGCCCCAGGGCGAGTCGGTCAGCGCCTTGACCACGATCAGCGCCAGCACGGCCAGGATGATGATCATGATCATGAAGGCGCCGAACAGCGCGATCACGCCCGGTATGGGTCCCATCTCCTGCTTGATCAGGTCGCCCAGCGAGCGGCCGTCGCGGCGCGTGGAGATGAAGAGCACGATGAAGTCCTGCACCGCGCCGGCAAACACCACGCCGGCCAGGATCCACAAGAGCCCAGGCAGGTAGCCCATCTGGGCCGCCAGCACCGGGCCCACCAACGGTCCGGCGCCGGCGATCGCGGCGAAGTGGTGACCGAACAGCACGGACTTGTGCGTGGGCACGAAATCCAGGCCGTCGTTGTATTTGTAGGCCGGCGTCATGCGGCGCGCATCGAGGCCCAGCACCCGGTTCGCAATGAACAGGCTGTAGTACCGGTAGGAGATCAGGTAGACGCACACGGAAGCGACCACCACCCACAAGGCGCTGACCGATTCGCCCCGGGCCAGCGCGACCGTGGCCAAGGCGAAAGCCCCCAAAATACCCACGCCCGCCCAGGCCAGATGCCTGCTGAAACTGGATTGACCACCTGACATATGCTTCTCCTCGTCTGGCGAACCGGCCAAGCCTGAACGCCCTGTTGGTATGTCCTGGAGTTTCACACAGTCGCAAAGGCCTGGAACTAGGTACACGCCTCATGTCACACTGCATGGCATGCTCAAGGCTCATCGCCGGGCTGCTCCCGGGACCCTCTCACCTTGACGCCATGACCTCCAACGCGCCGCATTCCCGTCTTGTCTACTCCACCGACAGCGGCCGCGTCTGTCCCAACTGTAGACAAGCCCTCGCCCAATGCACGTGCAAGCGTGCGCAAACCCCTGGCGGCGGCGATGGTACGGCCAGGGTCTGGCGCGAAAGCAAGGGCAGGGGCGGCAAGACCGTGACGCTCGTCAAGGGCCTGTTGATCGATGCCGAGGCCCTGCAGGCCCTGGGCAAACGCTTGCGCAGCGCCTGCGGCAGCGGCGGCACGGTCAAGGACGGGGTGATCGAGATCCAGGGCGACCACGCCGAACGCGTGACCGCCTTGCTGCTGGAAGCCGGCTTGAAAGCCAAGCGTGCCGGCGGCTGATCAGATGCCGCCTTGGGTGCAATGTCTACGCTGAAAGCCGGCCGGTGGGCCGCGCCGGTCTGGTGGAGCATCTGCCTGGCTGGCCTGCTATGGCACTGCGACAAGACATGGGCCTTTGGACCGCAAGGGCATCAGCTGACGGCCGACGTCGCCACCCAGCTGATCCAGAGCAGCCGGGCCGAGCGCGAAACGGCAAAGCTGCTCGGCCCGATCACATTGCGCGACATCGCGGTCTGGGCCGATTGCGCCAAAGGCGTGGGACCGCCTCCCAAATTCAGCTACACGGCAAGCCAACGCCGCCCGGAATGCGCCGTGTTCGAAACGCCTGCCGAAATAGCCTTGATGCGCGACTACGTGAGGCGCAACCTGGACAACTGCCAGCCCCTGGATGGCAACGAGCCCTGCCACAAGCAGTACCACTATGCCGACCTGGCCCTCCAGCGCCAGCGCTATCGGCGCGGGCTGACCGGCACCAGCGACCACGACGTGGTCGCCGCCTTGCAGGCCGCGATCCAGGTGCTGCGAGGCCAGCCGTCCCCGGCGCCCTTCAAGCTGAACTCCCGCCGCGAGGCGCTGGCCTTGATGGCTCATCTGGCGGGTGACATCCACCAGCCGCTGCATGTGGCCGCCATCTATCTGGACGCCCAAGGGCAAAGGCTGGACCCCGACGCCCTGGGTCTGCGCGGGCAGGCGCTGGCCGCCGTGTCCAACCGGGGCGGCAATGCCATCACGCTGCCGGACGGCAATCTACATGCCTATTGGGATCTGGCCCCGCGTCTGCTGACCCTGCAAGATCTGGCCGCGCTGCCCGCCCTGGCCCGCCAGATCCCGGCTGACACGGGCCCGATGTCGCAATGGCCGCCGCACTGGGCCGACGAATCCGTGCATGTCGCCGGCGAAATTTTCAGCGGCCTGCATTTTTCCGCCCGAAGCATGGGCCCCAAGGGTCCGCAATGGGCCGGCAAGCTGCCCGACGACGATGCGCAGCGCAGCCATGAACTCACGCGCCTGCAACTCGCGCGGGCCGGTGCACGGCTGGCCGAGCTTTTGCTTGCCTTATGGCCCGATGACTCGCCTTGAGCCTGTTTGTTTCGCACTGTAAAAATGCCGCGCCTGGCCGCATCGATGTCGGCGCAATGGAATGCAGATGCGTTGAATCACTACGTGAAATGATTGAAGGGTTGATATGAAACCAGTTTTTCAAAATGCCAGTGCCCTGGCCGCTGCCGCCCTGGTGGCCTTGAGCCTGAGCGCCTGCGTGGTGGTGCCGGCACAACCGGCCTACTACAGCACCGGTCCCGTAGTGGCCGTGGCCCCGCCCGCGCCGCAAGTGGAGGTGGTGGGCGTACCTCCGATCGTCGGCCAGATCTGGATTGGCGGTTTCTGGGGCTGGGAGAGCGGCCGCCATGTCTGGCACGGCGGCCATTGGGACAATCCGCGCCCCGGCTATCACTGGGTGCCGCACAACTGGGTGCACGAAGGCAACGGTTGGCGCCTGCATGAAGGGCATTGGGATCGTCACTGACCCTGGTCCAAGCCTTGCAAGCCCCGTCGAATCATCATTTCGACGGGGCTTTTTTTCATATGGCCTCGAGCATCCGGCCTGAACATGTCAAACTTTCGGCCCTTGCCTCACGCTTGCGGACCCCCTAATTTCCGCCCGCAAGCATGCTCGACACCATGAACACTTCGACCTTGCACACCGCGTCCTGCGGATTTGAATCGGCCTGCCAGATCAGCGCCCTGCCCATCGCGCACCGCAGCCATGGCTTGCATGGCCACAGCTATTTTGCGACGGTGCGGGCCGATCTGCCGCCCGATTGGGTGCCATTTCCCGGCGCCGAGGTTGAAACGCTCAAGGAACGCCTGGCGGCCTGCGTGGCGCCGCTGGATCACGCGCTGTTGAACCGGCATATCCACGAGCCCACCGACGAAAACATCGCGCGCTGGATACGCCAGCGCCTGGAAACCGAGTTCGATGTACCCGGCATCCAGCAGATCGGCATCCAGAGCACGGCGCATTCCGGCGTCGACCTGGACGTGCACGGCCAGGCCCATGTCTGGCGCCGCTACCGTTTCCAGGCCGCGCACCAGTTGCCCAACGTCCCCCCGGGCCACAAGTGCGGGCGCATGCACGGCCACGGTTTCGAGGTCATTGTGCATGCCAACCAGGACCTGGGTGCACGCGACCTCAGCATCGACTACGACCACCTCGACGCGCTTTGGGCGCCGTTTCACGCCCAGCTCAATTACCGCTGCCTGAACGAACTGGAGGGTTTGAGCAACCCGACCAGCGAAGTGATCTCTTCCTGGCTGTGGGCGCGCCTCAAGCCGCAGCTGCCCGAGCTGTCATGGATCACCGTCTATGAAACCGGCTCCTGCGGCGCCAATTTCGACGGCCGGCACTACCGCATCTGGAAGGAAATGACACTGGACAGCGCCATCCGCCTGCATCGCGCGCCAACAGGCAGTCCCTTGAACGGCATCCATGGCCATACCTACACCCTGCGGCTGCATCTGAGCGCCGAGCTCGATGCCCTGATGGGCTGGACCGTGGACTTTGGCGAAGTGAAAACCTTGTTCGATCCTATTTTCAAGTCGATTGACCACCGGCCCCTGTACGAAATCGCCGACCTGCCCGACGGCGACACGGCCTCGCTGAGCGCCTGGGTGCTGGCCAAGGGCCGCGCCGTGCTGCCGCCGCTGGATCGCGTCGACATGTACGAAACCCGCGGATCGGGCGCCATCGTCAGCGCGTCCGGCACCGACGACTTGATTCCCGTCTGACCCACTGTCCGACCCCGCCATGAGCTACGCCGTCAAAGAAATCTTCTACACCTTGCAGGGCGAGGGTGCGCAAGCCGGCCGCGCGGCCGTGTTCTGCCGATTTGCGGGCTGCAATCTCTGGAGCGGCCGCGAAGAAGACCGCGCCCAGGCCGTCTGCAATTTCTGCGACACCGATTTCGTCGGCACCGACGGGCAGGGCGGCGGCAAGTTCAAGACCGCCGAAGATCTGGCCAACGCCATCGCGGCAAAGTGGCCGTCGCCGGCCGGCACGCAAGCGTCTGGCAGGCCCTACGTCGTTTGCACAGGCGGTGAGCCGCTGCTGCAAGTCGACGAAGCCTTGATCACCGCGCTGCACGCCAGGGACTTCGAGATCGCTGTGGAAACCAATGGCACGCAAGCTGCGCCCGAGGGGCTGGACTGGATCTGCGTCAGCCCCAAGGCCGATGCCGAAGTCGTGCTGACCCGCGGCCATGAGCTCAAGCTGGTGTACCCGCAGCCGCTTGCCCAGCCCGAGCGCTTTGCCGGCCTGGACTTCCAGCACTTCTTCCTCCAGCCCATGGACTCGGTGCTGAAAGCCGAACATACGCGTGCTGCCATCCACTACTGCATGACGCATCCGCAATGGCGTCTGTCCGTGCAGATGCACAAGGTGGTCGGCATCGAGTGAGGCGTCAAGCCTTGTCGAACGCGGCCTGCAGCTGGTCCATGTCGAGGTCGCCGGTCCATTTGGCGACCACCAGAGTGGCCACGCCATTGCCGATCAGATTGGTCAGGGCGCGCGCTTCGCTCATGAACCGGTCAATGCCCAGAATCAAGGCCAGGCCCTCGACCGGCACATGGCCGACCGCGCTCAATGAGGCGGCCAGCACGATGAAGCCGCTGCCCGTGACGCCTGCCGCGCCCTTGGACGTCAAGAGCAGCACCGCCAGCAGCGTCAGCTGCTGCGTCAGGGACATCGGCGTGTTGGTGGCCTGCGCGATGAACACGGCAGCAATCGTCAGGTAAATGGACGTGCCGTCCAGGTTGAAGGAATAGCCGGTTGGAATCACCAGGCCGACCGTGGACTTGCGGGCGCCGGCCAATTCCAGCTTGCTCATGATGCGCGGCAGCACCGACTCGGACGACGAGGTGCCCAGCACGATCAGCAGCTCTTCGCGGATGTACTTGAGGTACTTCAGGATAGAAAAGCCATGCAGGCGTGCAATCGAACCCAGCACGACGAGAATGAAAATCAGACAGGTCAGGTAGAAGCAGAACATCACCGAACCGAGCTGCACCAGCGAACCCAGCCCGAACTTCCCGATCGTGAAGGCCATGGCGCCAAAGGCGCCCAAGGGCGCCAGCTTCATGATGTAGCCCACGATCACGAACAAGACCTGTGAGAGCTTTTCGATCAGATCGAAGACCAGGGTGCCCCGGCCGCCAAAACGGTGCAAGGCAAAACCGAACAGGGTCGCAATCAACAGCACCTGCAGCATCTCGCCCTTGGCAAAGGCGTCGACCAGGGTGTTGGGAATGATGGCCATCAGGAAATCAAGTGTGCCCTGCATCTTCCCCGGACCCACATAGGCATCCAGGCCCTTTGTGTTCAGGGCTGCCGGATCGACATTCATGCCCACGCCAGGTCGCATCAGATTGACGACCACCAGGCCAATCACCAGCGCAAGCGAGGAGACGATTTCAAAATACAGCAGGGCAAGACCGCCGGTCTTGCCGACCTTCTTCATGTCTTCCATGCCGGCGATGCCCACCACCACGGTGCAGAAGATGATGGGCGCAATCATCATTTTGATCAGCTTGATGAAGGCATCGCCCAGCGGCTTCATGGCCGCACCGGTATCGGGATGGAAATGCCCCAGCAGCACGCCAATCACGATGGCCGTGATCACCTGCACATAAAGGGACTTGAACAAGGTTCTGATTGCCATGTCTCGAATCATTTCTACGAAAAAGGGCCCAGCGGCCCGACAGCCGACATGGTGCCTTGTTAAGGACAAAAAAGCAGTACGTGTTAGTGCAGATGGAGACAGATTTGTCCAAGCACAAATCTGTGGATAAATTTGGAACAACAAAGCACTTATCCACAGAGCATTGCGCTTCGACCAAGTTGTTGTCATCCAGGCAGCATGCAATCCAAGTGCTGACTCACATGGTTTTTTGAACTGCAAGTTCTTGTCATCATTCAATAAAATAGACTTGTTCACAAAATGGAAGCCACTCTACTAAGACTACCAATCTGAAAGATTGAATTCATTGAATTTAAAGAACAAGCAACTCAGGCACACTCGCGCACCATGGACATTGCAGATCTTCAATTTCGATTGCGCCAATTTGCCCGGGCGCGCCAATGGGAGCCCTATCAAACACCCAAGAACCTGGCCATGGCCATGATGGTGGAAGCGGCCGAGCTGTTGGAGATCTTTCAATGGATGACGCCCGAGGCGTCCATGCAAGTCGCCTCCGAACCCGCTGTGCACCAGCACCTGGGCGAAGAAATCGCCGATGTCATGCTCTATTTGGTGCAAATTGCCGATCACAGCGGCATTGACCTGCAGGCGGCCGTGGAGCGCAAGCTGCAGCTCAATGCGCTCAAATATCCGGTGACAGCAAAACCTGGCACCACGGGTGAAGTTGCTTGATCTTGGAAACCATTGCCGTCATTGACTTTGAAACCAGTGGGCTGGCGCCACAGGGTGGCGGGCGGGCCACGGAGATCGCAGCGGTATTGGTGCGAGGTGGCCGCATTGTCGACAGCTATCAAAGCCTGATGAAGACAGATGCCTTCATCCCGCTTTTCATTGAACAGCTCACCGGCATCAGCAATGACATGGTGGCGCAGGCGCCGGATGCGGCCCAGGTGATGCGCGAGGTTGCTGCCTTTACACGGCATTGCCCACTGGTGGCGCACAATGCTTCGTTTGATCGCGGTTTTTGGTTCTTTGAACTCGAGAAGGCAGGTTGCGAGCGCGATGCTGCGCATGAATTTGCCTGCACCGTGCTGTTGGCCCGCCGCCTGTATCCCGAAGCGCCGAGCTGCAAGCTGGGACAGTTGGCGCATTTTCATGATCTGCCCGACATGGGTCGGGCGCACCGCGCGTTGGCGGATGCCCAGACCACCGCGCATTTGCTGCTTCGCATGCAGTCGGACCTGCAAACTCGCTATTCGACCGATCTGGGCAGCGCCCCGATCTCGCATGAACTGTTGAGTCGATTGCAAAAGGCCAACAAAAATGCCTTGAAGCGCTGCATCAACGACTACGCCCGACAGTGGAACCATGCATGCCTGACCCAGGCACAAGCTGAATTGCAGGGGATGGAGACAAGGGCAAGGTTTTTAGCGCCTGACTTCTAGGGTCGAAAAAAAAGCTTGTCAAGCACTGGACAAGGCTCATTTGCGACGGAAAATCTTGCCCTCCGATTTTGATTTCCCACTGGTTACCTAGCATGTCGAGTATTCAGGTTCGTCCGGCCACCCTGCGTGATGCCAAAGCAATTGCCGAGATTCACGTTGCGGCGTCTCAGGACGCTTACAAGGGCTTGTTGTCGGATGCCACGCTGGATGGGTTTTCGGTCCAGAAGCGGCAGGCCTTCTGGCGTGAAGCCATCGATCTTTGCGAACCTCAGGTGATGGTGGCCCATATCGACAATGTGATGATGGGTTTCGTGGGTTTTGACCGTTCGCGCGATAAGGGCACGCCGTCCAGCACGGGCGAGATCTGGGCCATGTATGCCGCGCCCCAGCATTGGGACAAGGGCGTGGGCCTGGCGTTGTGGGATGCAGCGCGCGACGGCCTGCAGGAAGAAGGCTGCACCAAGGTGACCTTGTGGACCTATCTGCGCAACGAGCGCGCCCTGCGTTTCTTTGAATTGGCCGGCTTCAAGCGCGAGCTCAATTCCACCAAGACCACGGAAGTGGGTGGGCAGCGTCTCGAGGAGCTGCGCCTGCACCGCTCCTTGGTCTGAAGCCGTTTGATTGCAAACTGATTGCAAACAAAAAGGCCGTTGTGATCCACAGCGGCCTTTTTTACGTTGACAGCGTTTGTAGCGTTTACAGCGCCGTATCGGTCACTTCCAGCGCCTGGCCGTTCCAGTGGGCAAAATGGTAGCCGCGTGCTTTCAGTTCCTTGATCAGCAGGGGTAGCGCTTCGGCGCTTTGCGCATGAATGTCATGCATCAGCACGATGCCGCGGCCCGCCCGGTCCAGTTCGGTCATCACCCGTTGGACGATGGAGGCTGGCGAGGGATCGGCCCAATCCAATGAGTCGACGTTCCACAGCACCAGGCGCAGGTGGCGTTCTTCCGTTTCGGCCAGCACCGCTTCATTGACGCCGCCGTACGGCGCCCTGAACATGCCGGTGCGTGCGGGCCCGGGGGGAACGACCTGGTCAAGCAGGTCCTGCGTCAAGTCGATTTCTTCCTTGATGGACGCGTCATCGAGCTTGGACAGCAATGGGTGGCTGTAGCTGTGGTTGCCGATGGCATGACCGCCCGCAACGATCTGAGCTTCTAGAGTCTCGTTGCGGCTGGCCACGGCTTTGCCGTCAACGCGCTCACCCAGGTTGTGGCCGACCTGGAAAAAAACTGCCTTGAGCTGATGCTGTGCCAGGGTTTGCAGGATTTGCGGCGTGTGCACGGGATGCGGGCCATCGTCGAAGGTCAAGAGCACGGTGTGGGGCGGAAGTTCCAGTCCGCGCCACTCTTGTTCGCGCGCCAGCGAGGCCAGGTGTTCTTCTTCGCTGTTTGTGTTTGATACAGGCAGCCATTGCCGCAGCACCTCGTCCACCGGCGTGCTTTGCTGCAGTTTGGCGAGATGGCGTGTCTGTGCCGACTGGACGTCCGGCGACTTGGTGTCCGCCAAGGGCCGCATGCGGTCGAACAAGGCTTGTAATTGCTCATTCAAGTCACCGGGCCAGGCGTATTGCAGGCGCAATTCGTTCAGCACAGGTCGAAGCGCCAGCAGGTCCACGTCGCTGTCGGGCTGGGCGGCGGCCTGCTTTAAAAAAGTCCTCATGGGTTCAATCTGGCTGGCGTGCGCCGAACCTGTCAGAACCGCCAGCAAGCGGCGTGATTGACTTTGTTGCCGGGCCTTGATCAGCTTGAGGGCTTGCAGGGCCTGGGCATGTCGAACATCGTCCAAAGGCAAGGCAGACAACAGTTGTGCTTGGCGTGCATCCTGCAGCAAGGTCTGGACTTGCTCGGTGATTTGCGAATCGGTGGCGGGAAATGTCGGCGCATGACGACTTGGCGCTGGAGCCGATGCGGCAGCGGCCGGTGTTGTGGCGCTTTGGGCCAGGGTCAGGTCCGCGCAGCAGCCCAGGCCCAAGGCAAGGATCAGATGGAGATTCAGGAGGCTTGATTTCATGGGCCGGGATCTTATCGGGCAAGTGTGAAGCAAGGGTCAGCGGTGTTCCGCTGACTGTCATGCAAATTTGGATGAAATTTTTCCTGAAACAATGAGCAGCAAATTTTTTTGCCTGTGGGGCTGTGGAAAAATGGATCTCAGTAGGAAAGTTCTAAGCCACGGTTTTTCGCGTAGGACTTTCGGTTTTTTGAGGTTGTTTGGCCCTATGCATGGCTTTGGTAGTTCTGCTGGTACAGCGGGTGCGTCCAATATGTGGCGTGTGGTGTTTTACGAGCGGCGCGGTTGTCGCGTCCAGATTGACCGCACAGGTCCTTGGTTGCCCAAGCGCCAGTTCGCCCAGGAGTGGGCGCGCTGGTTCAAGGCACAGGGTTATTTCGTGGCCTTGCAGGATCAGTTCGGCACCGAGGAGCGTTTTTCCCAGGGATTGCCGGGTTGAATTTCGCTCGTGGTGGGCAAACCCCAGCCTTCGGTGGCCAGGTCGACTGCGTGATGCTGCACGTGCAGGGTGCCGAGTTTCAGGCCTGCCGCCATTTGGACCAGCTGTTCCGTCAGTGCTTCGCTGAGCTGCAGGGCCAGTTCGAGCCATCGTTTTTGAACCCGTACGTCACGCCAGGCATCTTCCAGCGCCCAGCGCTGCGCGCTGGGCGCGTTCAACTGATGTGAGCCGTGCACGCGCGGCAGCAAGGCCATGGCAAAGCGGTCGAAGGCCGACTGGGCTTGAGACGGCATGGCGCCACGCAAGCCAGCCAGGCGTTCATGCCAGCCTGGAGAGGCCAGCTGGCGCGTCAACAGGGCCTGCAAGGCCTGGATGGGGTTGAGCAGGCGCAGGCGGTTGGGCGGCAGCAGCAGCATGGGGATGTTGGCCGCCAGGCTTTGCGGCATGGGCGTCACGAAACTGCATAGGACCGCCATGCGCTGCCATTCACGGGCGTCCAGGCCAGCGATGGTCTGGATCGGTCCGACCTCAACGCTGCTGGCCCTCTCCTGTGCCTCTTGCCAGCTCAGTTCGGCCTTGGCGCTCTGGGCTTGCTGGCTCATGACCACCAGATTGCCGGCGGCAAAGCCGGCGTCGCAGCGCACCCGGGCCACCGAACTGGGTTCTGAGGGCTCGGCGTCCCGGTCCAGGGCACGGCGCAAGACCGGGCACCAGCTGGTTTCCAGCTGCTGCAGATAGTGAGGCGTGACCTGCGTCAGTTCAAAGGAAATGCCGCGCAGCCATGCATCGATGCGCAAGGCCAGCCAGCGCCGGGTTTGTGCTCGCGGGTGCAGCACGCGCATGCCGAAGGCCTTGCGGGCGGCCTCCCAGCCCAGCCGGATCGACGAGCCCGGAAACATCAGTTCCACGGGCGGAGTCAGCCCGTAGTGGCCATGGTCCCAGCCCAGCGTGAATCCGGTCAGGTGGCCGGAGGGAAGATCGGCGTCTTCCGCGGGAGTGGCGACAGTCGGCAGCGGCTGGCGGCGTGCCGGATGCAGTCTGGTCGAGCGCGCATCCGAGAGGGCGAGGGCATTGGGATAGGCCATGTTGTGCTCCTGTATGCTGGCTGCCGTTCAATTTCCGGCATCCATGTGGCACAGTGTGGCCTTCCGATAGCTCATGGGGTGAGCTAGCAAGATCCAGTCGCATCGATCGAAGCATTTTTTTGCCGTATTTTTGCAAAGGGCCCCTCGCGTGGACAGAACCGAACGTTTCTACAAGATCGAGTTGTTGATCCGGACCCGGGAGTGCGTCAGCTTTGCCACCTTGCTGGAGACCCTGGAGGTGTCGCCGGCCACGCTCAAGCGCGACCTGCAGTATTTGCGCGAGCGCATGGACGCGCCCATCGTCTACGATGCGATGGCCAACGGTTATCGTTTTGAACAGCCGGCGGTGCGGGGGACGCGCCAGCCCCAGCACGAGCTACCCGGCGTCTGGTTCAGCGAGGCTGAGCTGCATGCGCTCCTGAGCATGCACCAGCTGCTGTCCGGGCTGGACGAGGACGGCATCTTGACGCGCCACCTGCAGCCCTTGTTCGACAAGATCGAGGGCATGTTGGGCAGCAACGAGTCTGAAATCCGCGAGCTGACGCGCCGGGTCAAGCTGATCTCGACGGCCAGGCGCAGGGTGCCCTCGCGTTTTTTTGAAATTGTCGGGACGGCCCTGGTCAAACGCCAACGCTTGCAGCTCAAATACCGGACCCGGGGCAAGCTGGCAAAGGGAGAGTCTGCGCTGAGTGACCGTGTCGTGTCGCCGCAGCGTCTGGTTCACTATCGCAACACCTGGTATCTGGATGCCTGGTGCCACGGGAGCGATGGATTCAGGCGTTTTGCGCTGGACGCCATGGAGGCGGCGGCGGCCTTGAACGAGCGGGCCAAGACGGTCGGCGTCAAGCAACTGGAGACCGAACTCGATCAAGGCTATGGCATTTTTGCCGGTGCCAAGACGCAGCGTGCCCTGCTGGTGTTCGATGCGCACGCGGCGCCCTGGGTGGCGCAAGAGGAGTGGCATCCCGCGCAACACAGCGAATGGCTGGCAGACGGGAGCTGGCAGCTGCAAGTGCCCTTTGTCGATGCCACCGAGCTGTTGATGGACCTGTTGCGCCATGCAGGCCACGTGCGGGTGCTGGCGCCGGCGTCGCTGAAGCAGGCCTTCGGCAAGCGCCTCAGGGACGCGGCGGCGGCACTCGATTGAGCGCTCAGTCTTCCGGCGAGCCGTCTTGTTCCTGGCGCTTGAGCCTTTCGCTGTGCCAGTACACGTCGTCGCCGCCGAGGCCGTCTAGGTTGGCGCGATTGAGCACGCGTGACAGCACGAACAGTAGGTCCGACAGGCGGTTCAGGTACTGGCGCGGCGCGGCCTTGATGGTTTCGCTGCCTGCCAGCGTGACCACGGCGCGTTCTGCCCGGCGCGCTACCGTGCGGCATACATGGGCCAGGGCGGCACTGCGCGTGCCGGCCGGAAGTATGAATTCCTTCAGGCGCGGCAGGTGGGCGTTGTAATGCGCCAGCGCCTGGTCCAGGCCCAGCACGGCATCCATCTTGATCAGCTCATAGCCGGGCATGCAGAGTTCGCCGCCGAGGTTGAACAGCTCGTGCTGGATGGTGATCAGCAGGTCACGCACATCGTCGGGCAGCGGCTCGGCCAGCAGCACGCCGATGTTGGAGTTCAACTCGTCGACGTCGCCGATGGCCTGGATGCGCAAATGGTCCTTGGGCACCCGGCTGCCGTCGCCCAGGCCGGTGGTGCCGTCGTCGCCGGTGCGGGTTGCAATTTGTGAGAGTCGGTTGGCCATGGTGTGCGTGATCGATGCAGCAAGTGAGAAGGCCGGATCATCGCCCAGATTCAGTGGCTGGGTGCCGGCACGTTCCAGCGTTTACCGACCTCGCCACGGCTGTTGACGCTTTCCAGGTTGACGCCGAAGCCCCACAGCCGCGCCACATGCTTGAGCACTTCTTGTGCGCCGTCGTCGAGCGGCCTGTCCTGGTGCTGGGTGTGGCGCAGGGTCAGCGAGCGGTCGCCTCGCAGGTTGACGTTCCAGACCTGGATGTTGGGCTCGCGGGTGGAGAGGTCGTACTGGCGGCTCAGCGCTTCGCGCACATGCTGGTAGCCGCTGTCGTCATGGATGGCGGAGATGTAGTAGTCGGACTGCTTTTCGTCGTCGACGATGGAGAACAGGCGGAACTCGCGCATCAGGTTCGGACTCAAGTATTGGCCGATGAAGCTTTCGTCCTTGTAGTTGCGCATGGCGTGGTGCAGCGTCGGCAGCCAGGGCGCGCCGGCAATGTCGGGGAACCAGCGGCGGTCTTCTTCGGTCGGATGCTCGCAGATGCGCTTGATGTCGGTGTACATCGCGAAGCCCAGCGCATAGGGATTGAGGTTGGCCATGGGCTGCTGCGCAATCACGTTGGTGTGCGACTTGAGCCATTCGATCATCATGCCGTCCGACAGGTAGCCGTCGTCGTACATCTGATTGAGCAGGCGGTGGTGCCAGAAGGTGGCCCAGCCTTCGTTCATCACCTGGGTCTGGCGCTGCGGGTAGAAGTATTGCGCGATCTTGCGCACGATGCGGACGATTTCCCGTTGCCAGGGCTCCAGCAGCGGCGCGTTCTTCTCGATGAAATAGAGCAGGTTCTCCTGCGGCTCCTCGGGAAAGCGGCGCGCTTCCTGGGCCTCGGTGTCCTTCTCGGTGCGCCGGGGCAGGGTGCGCCAGAGGTCGTTGATCTGCTGCTGCGCGTAGCTCAGGCGGTCCTCGCGCCGGGCCTGCTCCTGGGCCAGCGAAAGCTTGGCCGGGCGGCGGTAGCGGTCCACGCCGTAGTTCATCAGCGCGTGGCAGGAGTCCAGCATCTGTTCGACGGTTTCCATGCCATAGCGCTCCTCGCAGTCGGCGACATAGTTCTTGGCATAGACCAGGTAGTCGATGATGCTCGATGCGTCCGTCCACATGCGGAACAGGTAGTTGCCCTTGAAGAAGCTGTTGTGGCCGTAGCAGGCATGCGCGATCACCAGGGCCTGCATGGCCATGGTGTTCTCTTCCATCAGGTAGGCGATGCAGGGGTCGGAGTTGATGACGATCTCGTAGGCCAGGCCCATCTGGCCGCGCTTGTAGTTGCGTTCGGTGGCGATGAATTCCTTGCCGTAGCTCCAGTGCCGGTAATTGACCGGCATGCCCACCGAGGCGTAGGCGTCCATCATCTGCTCGGCGGTGATGATCTCGAGCTGGTTGGCGTAGGTGTCCAGCCCGAAGCGTTCGGCCGTCTGGCGAATGACCTCGTGGTATTCCTCGATCAACTCGAAGGTCCAGTCGCTGGGCGAGGGCAGCGTTTGCGTCGGGCGTACCAGCAGAGGTTTCATGTGTTGCAGGGGTTGGGGGCCGCGCCGGCCGCCGAGTTCGTGGCGGTTGGTGCCGCGCGTATGGCCGCACTGGCGGCGGTTTTCAAGATCGTGGGACAGCGGGCTCATGGGCTGGCTCCTTCCTTCTTGAACAGATCGCGGAAGACCGGATAAATCTGCGCCACCTCGACGGCCTTGCGCATGGCGAAGTGCGGAACATCCTCGGCCAGCTTGACGTATTCCTCCCACAGGTTCTGTTCGGCCTCGGCCACCTGCACATAGGCGAAATAGCGGCACCGGGGCAGGATCTGGTTGGCCAGCAGCTCGCGGCAGCGGCCGCTGTCGTGATGCCAGTTGTCGCCGTCGCTGGCCTGGGCGGCGTAGATGTTCCACTCGCTCGGCGAGTAGCGCGCCTTGATGATCTGTTCCATCAGCACCAGCGCGCTGGAGACCACCGTGCCGCCCGTTTCGGTGGCATGGAAGAACTCCTGTTCGTTGACCTCCTGCGCCTGAGTGTGGTGGCGGATGAAGACCACGTCGATCTTGTCGTAATGCCGGGTCAGGAACAGGTAGAGCAGGATGAAGAAGCGCTTGGCCAGTTCCTTGCGCGACTCGTCCATCGAGCCCGAGACATCCATCAGGCAGAACATCACGGCACGCGTCGAAGGCACGGGCACGCGCACGCGGTTACGGAAGCGCAGGTCGATCGGGTCCAGGAACGGAATGCGCGCGATGCGCTGGCGCAGCTCCGCAATGCGCGCTTGCGTTTCCTCGATCAGGGCCTTGAGCTCCATCAGGCCGGGCTGGTTGAGCGCGTCGCGTTGCAGCACGGCCAGCCGCTCCTCGAGCTCGTGCAGTTCACGGCGCTTGTCCATGCCCAGGGCGATGCGCCGGCCCAAAGCCCCGCGCATGGAGCGCAGCACATGCAGGTTGGTGGGCGTGCCGTCACTGGTGTAGCCGGCGCGGTGCGACTTCCATTCCGGCACTTCGGCCAGCTGGGTGCGGGTCAGGTTGGGCAGGGCGAGATCTTCGAAGAAGACCTGCATGAACTCCTCGCGGCTGAGGTGAAACACGAAGTCGTCCTCGCCCTCGCCGCTGTCGCTGGCCTGGCTGCCGCCCTGGCCTTGGCCGCCGCCCTTGGGCTTGGGCAGGCGGTCGCCCTTCATATGCTCGGTATTGCCGGGGCGCACCACCTCGCGCACGCCGCCGTCGCCGTGGCCGAACACGGGCTCGCTCAAGTCTTTCTTGGGAATGTGCACATCCTCGCCGCGCTCGATGTCGCGGATGCCGCGGCCATCGACCGCGCGGCGTACCGCCTCGCGGATCTGGTCCTTGTGCCGGCGCAGGAAGCGCTCTCGATTGCCGATCGACTTGTTCTTGCCTGACAGCCGTCTATCGATGATTTGCTGCAACATGGTCAAACATCCCAGTTGTAGTCAGCGACTCATTCAAGAGCTTTTGCGGACTCGCAGGTACCACTCGCACAACAAACGAACCTGCTTGGCCGTGTAGCCCTTGTCGACCATGCGCTGCACGAAGTTCTCGTGCTTCTTGGCCTCGTCGGCGCTGGCCTTGGCGTTGAAGCTGATGACGGGCAGCAACTCCTCGGTGTTGGAGAACATCTTCTTCTCGATCACCGTGCGCAGCTTTTCGTAGCTGGTCCAGGTCGGATTCTTGCCGGCATTGTTGGCGCGCGCGCGCAGCACGAAGTTGACGATCTCGTTGCGGAAGTCCTTGGGATTGCTGATGCCGGCGGGCTTCTCGATCTTTTCCAGTTCCGCGTTCAGCGCCGAGCGGTCGAACACTTCGCCGGTGTCGGTGTCGCGGTACTCCTGGTCCTGGATCCAGTAGTCGGCGTAGGTCACGTAGCGGTCGAAGATGTTCTGCCCGTACTCGCTGTAGCTTTCCAGGTAGGCGGTCTGGATCTCCTTGCCGATGAACTCGGCATAGCGCGGCGCCAGCGACTCCTTGATGAAGCCCACGTAGCGCTGCTCGGTCTCGGCCGGGAACTGCTCGCGCTCGATCTGCTGCTCCAGCACGTACATCAGGTGCACCGGATTGGCCGCCACTTCGCTGGAGTCGAAGTTGAAGACCTTGGACAGGATCTTGTAGGCAAAGCGCGTCGAGATGCCGGTCATGCCCTCGTCGACGCCGGCATAGTCGCGGTACTCCTGGTAGCTCTTGGCGCGCGGGTCGGTGTCCTTCAGCGACTCGCCGTCGTAGACCTGCATCTTCGAGTACAGCGATGAGTTCTCGGGCTCCTTCAGGCGCGTCAGGATGGAGAACTGGCTCATCATCTTGAGCGTGCCGGGCGCGCACTTGGCCTCGGACAATGAAGAGCCGCGGATCAGCTTTTCGTAGATCTTGACCTCCTCGCTGACGCGCAGGCAGTAGGGCACCTTGACGATGTAGATGCGGTCCAGGAAGGCCTCGTTGTTCTTGTTGTTGCGGAAGCTCTTCCACTCGCTCTCGTTGCTGTGCGCGAGGACGATGCCGTCGAAGGGGATCGCGCCGAAGCCCTCGGTGCCTTTGAAATTGCCTTCCTGCGTGGCGGTCAGCAAGGGGTGCAGCACCTTGATCGGCGCCTTGAACATTTCGACGAACTCCAGCAGGCCCTGGTTGGCCAGGCACAGGCCGCCCGAGTAGCTGTAGGCATCGGGGTCGTCCTGCGCGAAGGTCTCGAGCTTGCGGATGTCGACCTTGCCGACCAGGCTGGAGATGTCCTGGTTGTTCTCGTCGCCCGGCTCGGTCTTGGCCACGCCGATCTGCTTGAGCACGCTCGGATAGCGCTTGATGACCTTGAAGCGGCGGATGTCGCCGCCGAACTCGTCCAGGCGCTTGACGGCCCAGGGGCTCATGATGCGGTTCAGGTAGCGGCGCGGGATGCCGTATTCGCGCTCCAGCAGGGCGCCGTCTTCCTCGGCGTTGAACAGGCCCAGCGGACTTTCGTTGACCGGCGAGCCGGCCAGCGTGTAGAAGGGCACGTTCTCCATCAGCTGCTTGAGGCGCTCGGCGATCGAGCTCTTGCCGCCGCCAACGGGCCCGAGCAGGTAGAGGATCTGCTTCTTCTCCTCCAGCCCCTGCGCGGCATGGCGGAAGTAGCTGACCACCTGTTCGATGGCGTCCTCCATGCCGTAGAACTCGGCGAAGGCGGGATAGATCTTGATGGTCTTGTTGGCGAAGATTCGCGACAGGCGCGGATCGTTGCGCGTGTCCACGCTCTGCGGGTCGCCAATGGCCTGCAGCATGCGCTCCGGTGCGGTTGCGTAAGCCAGGGGGTTGCGCTTGCACTCGGCGAGGTAGTCTTCCAGACTGAGTTCCTCGACGCGGGTGCGCTCGTAGCGGGCGGTGAAGCTGCTGATGACGTCCATGCTGACCTCCTTGTACGGGGAAGATGTCGCCCGGGCACGAGACCCCGATGCAACAACTGGGAAGTTTTGGTGACGTCCTTATCGCGGGGCGTCATCAGAGCTTTCCGGGGTCAGCGTGCAGTGTCAGCTTCAATGATGGCAGGCTGTTGCTAAGCTCGAAATAGCAGGCGCTTCGCCATCAAAATCAAATCATCGTGAGCCTATGCTACGCCCAACTCGAGCGGCGTGCGCGGTCACAAGGGCTGACCCCCCTCGAACAGGTTGGAATCGCGCCACTTTCACACGCTGTCCGGCGTTCTTGCATTAAGCTTTGTAATGCAGATTCGTTTTGCGCCGCAGCAAGTGGACGTAAACGAAAGTGCGGCAGAGAGGTGTGGCAGAGAAGTGCGACAGAGAAGCGCGATGGCGCCGTGTCAATCGGGCTGCGGGCCGCGCAGCCTGTCGATCAGGCCATTAAGTTCGTCGAGCGATCCGAACTGGATGCTGACCTCGCCCTGCTCGCCGCGCTTGGTGCGCTTCTTCACATGAATCTCGACCTGCGCCGTCAGCAGATCGGACAGTTCTTCTTCGAGCCTGAGCACGTCGCGGCCCTTGCTGTTCTTGACGCGCAGCAAGGGCGTCTGGCGTCCGGCGCCCTGGCGCTGCACGAGTTTTTCGGCCTCGCGCACGCTGAGCTTCTTGGCGGCGATCTCGGTCGCACAGGTGATCTGGTGCGCGCCGTCCAGGCCCAGCAGGGCGCGGGCATGGCCCATGTCGATGTCGCCGGCCATCAGCATGTTCTGCACGGGTCCGGACAGTTGCAGCAGGCGCAGCAGGTTGCTGGCGGCGCTGCGCGAACGGCCCACGGCCTGCGCCGCCTGTTCGTGCGTGAGGCCGAACTCGTCGACCAGGCGCTTGATGCCTTGCGCTTCTTCCAGCGGATTGAGATCCTCGCGCTGGATGTTTTCGATCAGCGCCATCACCGCCGCGGCCTCGTCGGGCACCGCCTTGACCAGCACCGGCACCTCGCGCAAGCCGGCCAGCTTGGCGGCGCGGAAACGGCGCTCGCCGGCAATGATCTCGTAGCGCGCGCCGTTGGCGGTTTCGTCCGACAGCGGGCGCACCAAGATAGGCTGCATGATGCCTTGCGACTTGATGCTTTCTGCCAGTTCGTACAGCGAGCCCTCGTCCATGCGCGTGCGCGGCTGGTACTTGCCGGCCTGCATCAGTTCGAGGCGCAAGGTGCTGGGTTCGCCTTCGCGCTGCGCGCTGACGTTGTCGCTGACTTTGGGGCCGAGCAGGGCCTCCAGGCCCATGCCGAGCCCCTTGGGTTTTTTGGTGACCATGGGGGGATTGTCTCTTATTGCCTGGCGGCGTCCTGCAGCGCTTTCAGCAGGGCCAGGCCGTCGGGCCACGCGCCCAGTGCGGATTCGCTGTTGATGTGCCCCAAGGCCCCCGGCATCACGAGTTGCGAGCCCCAGTCGGCCGCCATCTGCGCGCCGCGCGCGGTCTCGCAATAGGGGTCGTCGCTGCTGACGACGGCCAGGCTTGCGAAAGGCAGGCGCTGGCGCCGGATGGGCCGCCAGTTGTGCAGTTGCGGCGGGGCTTGCTCGCGCTCCGTATCGGGTGGCGCCACCAGCAGCGCGGCTCCGACGCGGTGGGTGTGGCGCGAATGCTCGGCCCAGGAGGCGACGAGCTGGCAGCCGAGGCTGTGCGCCACCAGGACGGCTTTTTCAGCGCCGGGTCCGGACAGGCGGGGGTCCTGCAGCAGCACCTCGTCCAGCCGCGCCATCCAGTCGCCGCGGCGCGGCCATTCCCAGTCTGATTGCTCGATGCGAGTGAAGCCGAATTCGCGTTCCCAATGGCTTTGCCAATGGTCGGGGCCGGAGTTCAGCCAGCCTGGCAGCAGGTAGATGGGGTGGGGGAAGGGATCCATGGGCCGAGAGTGATTGCGCGAGCCGCTTGACCCGCATCGCGGCCGCCATGTTATTGCATGGGGTTTGGCGTCTCCAACGAAGAGATCCAAGGAATGAGCCTCGATTTCCGATTCATGGACAATCGGAATCAATCAATCATTGTGCTGGAGCAAAAATGACTTACACCGTGTTCGTGGACGGCCAGGAAGGTACGACGGGCCTGCGTATCCATGAGTACCTGGCGCAGCGCAGCGACATCGAGGTCCTGCGAATTGATGCCGACAAACGCAAGGCCGCGGCCGAGCGCGCGCGCCTGCTGAATGCTGCCGACGTGGCCTTCTTGTGCCTGCCTGACGCGGCCTCGCGCGAGGCCGCGGCCATGGTCAGCAACCCCAGGACCTGCCTGATCGATGCCAGCACGGCGCACCGTACCGTGCCGGGTTGGGCCTTTGGCCTGCCCGAGTTGTGCGCGGGCCAGCGCGAGGCTCTGCGTGAGTCCAAGCGCATTGCCAATCCGGGCTGCCATGCCAGCGCCTTTATCCTGGCGCTGCGGCCCCTCGTCGATGCCGGTCTGCTCGCAGCGGATGCGCGGGTGTCGGCCACGTCCATTACCGGTTATTCAGGCGGCGGCAAGAGCATGATCGCGCAGTACGAAGCCGGCGGCGACGCCAAGCTGAACGCGCCGCGGCCCTATGCGCTGGGCCTGGCGCACAAGCACCTGCCGGAGATGATGCGTTACACGGGGCTGCAGGCGGCACCCGTGTTCATGCCCATCGTCGGGCCCTTCTACAAGGGGCTGGTGGTGACCGTGCCGCTGCACCTGAGCCAGCTGCGCGCCGGCACCACGCCGGCCCAGGTGCGCGAGGCGCTGGCGGCGCACTACGAGGGCGAGCGCTTCATTCGCGTGATGCCGCTGCATGATGCGGCCACGCTGGAAGAAGGCTTCTTCGACGCGCAGGCCTGCAATGACACGAACCGGGTCGACCTGTTCGTGTTCGGCAATGACGCGCAGGTGCTGGTGATGGCCCGCCTGGACAACCTCGGCAAGGGCGCGAGCGGGGCCGCCGTGCAGGCCATGAATGTGCACCTGGGGGTCGATGAGGCCTTGGGCCTGTAATCGTTGCGGACTCGTGCAGAGTCGTCCTGGCAAGGCGGGTCAGCGCGGACAGTACAACAGGGTACGGCAAGCTGGCCCAACGCGGCCAGGGCGACTTTGAGCGAGTCCGTTCAGTAGGCGGACGGGTCGGCGCTGCGGTAGTGGTATCGGTAGGCAGGGATGAAGCCCAGGCTACGATACAGCCTCAGCGCCACTTCGTTGTCAGAGCCCACCTGCAGATAGGCCTGCCGCGCACCTTGGGCATGCGCCTGCATCAGCAGGTGCTGGCAGAGCTGCCGTGCATGGCCCCGGCCGCGCAACTCGGTGGGCGTGAAGATGTCGTACAGGCCCACCAGGTGCTGTTCCTGGGCGATCTGGCCGCAGGCGAGCAGCGCGCCCTCAGCGTCGCGCAAGGCATAGCCCTGGTAGCGGACCGGCGAGAGGCGCATACGCTGTGCATGGGCCTGGATTTCGAGCGCCGTCGATTGACGCAGCTGGCCGACCAGTTCGGCGTAGTCAGCAGCATCCAGCGCCTGCAGGGTGGCTGTGCCTTCAGGCTGGCGCAGCGCCGCCCACAACTCAGGCAGCAGCATCACGTCGGCGGCGTCGAAGGCATACCAGCCGCGCGCGGCCAGCTGCTGATCGAGATCGGCAGGGTGGCTGAACGGGGTGATGCGAATCACCAGGGGCAGGCCGGCGTTCTTGAAGCTGTGCTGGCAACGCGCCAGCAATTCAGTCAGCGGCGTCCGACCTTGGGCCAGGGCATTGACGCAGCGCGAGCGCTTGGCCTTGCCCGGCGAAAGGCGGATCAGCCAGCCGTCGAGCAGCTCTTGTTGCGGCGGTGCACTGGCGTTCAGGCCGGCGTCTTCGGCTTGTTGCGCCAGGTCCCTCAGTCCGTCGTTGAGCAGGGCGGCCAGCATGTTCACATCCGGGTGACCCGTTGCACCATTTCCTTGGCGAACTCGACAAAGGCCTGGGCGCCGCGCGAGGAGGGGTCGAACACCACGCCGGGCAGGCCGTAGCTGGGTGCCTCGGCCAGGCGCACATTGCGCGGAATCACGGTGTCGAACACCTTGTCGCCGAAGTGCGACTTGAGCTGTTCGCTGACCTGCTGCTGCAGCGTGATGCGGGGATCGAACATCACGCGCAGCAGGCCGATGATCTGCAGGTCCGGGTTCAGGTTGGCGTGGACCTGCTTGATGGTGTTGACCAGGTCGGACAGGCCCTCGAGCGCGAAGTACTCGCACTGCATGGGCACGACCACGCCGTGCGCGCTGCACAGGCCGTTGAGCGTCAGCATGGAAAGCGAGGGCGGGCAGTCGATCAGCACGAAGTCGTAGTCGGCGTGCACGGCCTTGATGGCCTGCTTGAGGCGGCGCTCGCGGCGCTCCAGCTCCACCAGCTCCACTTCGGCGCCCGCCAGTTCGCGATTGGCGCCCAGCACGTCGTAGCCGGCGCGCTCGCTGTGCTGCTTGGCCTCAAGGATGCTGGCGCTTTCCAGCAGCACGTCGTACACGCTCATGGCCATGGCGCGCTTGTCGATGCCCGAACCCATGGTGGCGTTGCCTTGCGGGTCCAAGTCAACGACCAGGACGCGCTGCCCGACCTTGGCCAGGCCTGCGGCCAGGTTGACCGTGGTGGTGGTCTTGCCGACACCGCCTTTTTGATTTGCAACGCAGAAAATCTTGGCCATGGTTCTTGTTGGGGGTCTGGGGAGTGGCAGGTATTTTCGCCCACTCCAAGGTTTGCAAAATGCCGAATCAGGCCTTGGGACGCAAGTAAATCAAGCAGCGCTGCGCATCCAGGCCCGGAACTTCAATTTGTTCCACGTGAAACACCTCAACATCTGAGGGCAGGGCGGCGATTTCCTCTGCGGGGTGTTGTCCCTTCATGGCCAACCAGATGGCGCCCGACTTGAGGTGCTGGCGCGTCAAGGTCGTGAAATCGAGCAGCGAGGCGAAGGCGCGCGAGGTGATGATGTCGACCGGCGGCACATCCAGCGCTTCAACACGCGAGTGCAAGCCGAGCAGATTGCGCAAGCCGAGTTCGGCCGCCACCTGCTTGATGAAGCTGGCTTTCTTGGCCACGGCATCCACGCAGCTGACCTCCATCTCGGGCTGGCAGATGGCCACCACCACGCCGGGCAGACCGCCGCCGCTGCCGACGTCCATCAGGCGCAGCGGACCGCCTGCATCGAGTTTTGCAATATGGCACCGCAGGGCAGGGAGCAGGCTCAGGCTGTCGATCAGATGCTGTACCAGCATGGCCTGCGGATCGCGCACGGCGGTCAGGTTGTAGACCTTGTTCCACTTTTGGATCATGGCCTGGTAGGCGAGCAGCTGGTCGATTTGCTGCTCGCTGAGATTCAGCTGCAGCGTTTGCAGGGCCTGGGTCAGGGCGGGGCGGAAGGCTTGGAGGTCGGTCATGAAGGTCCTGTGTTCCTGTCTCAGGCTGCGGCGTCGTTCTGCTGCGCGTCGTTGGCAGGGACTTCGGACGTGGTTCCAGAGTTGATGAAGCCTTTGAAACCCTTGCGCTTGAGGTGGACCAGCAGCAGGGAGATGGCCGCCGGCGTCACGCCCGAGATGCGCGAGGCCTGGCCCAGGGTCTCGGGCCTGTGCTTGCTGAGCTTCTGGCGCACCTCGATCGAGAGGGCAGTGACCTGCGCATAGTCCAGCTCGGCGGGCAGGCGCATGTTCTCGAAATGCGCGGCCCGGGCCACATCCTCGCCCTGCTTGGTGATGTAGCCGGCGTACTTGACGCTGATTTCCAATTGCTCGATCACGGCCTCGGCCAGGGGCTGGCCCAGTTCTTCGACCAGGGCTGCGCGGGACACGCCGGCCTCGGGCCGGGCAATGGCGGCCACTTCGGCGACTTCGTTGAAGCGCACCTCGGGGCGGCGCAGCAGGTCGATCAGCGTGTATTCGCGTTCCAAGGCCTTGCCGACCAGGCGTTCGGCGTCCGCCGCGGCCAGGATGCCGGGATGCACCCAAGTGGATTTGAGACGTTCTGTTTCACGTGAAACAGCATCGCGTTTCTTGTTGAACGCGTCCCAGCGGGCGTCGTCCACCAGGCCCAATTCGCGGCCGATCTCGGTCAAGCGCATGTCGGCGTTGTCTTCGCGCAGCTGCAAACGGAACTCGGCCCGGCTGGTGAACATGCGGTAGGGCTCGGTCACACCCTTGGTGATCAGGTCATCGACCAGCACGCCCAGGTAGGCCTGGTCGCGGCGCGGCAGCCAAGCTTCCTGGCCGCGCACCTGCAGCGCGGCATTCAGGCCGGCGAACAGGCCTTGCGCCGCAGCTTCCTCGTAGCCGGTCGTGCCGTTGATCTGGCCGGCGAAGAACAGGCCCTGGATGGCGCGTGTCTCGAAGCTGGCCTTGAGCTCGCGCGGATCGAAGTAATCGTACTCGATGGCATAGCCGGGACGCAGGATGTGCGCGTTCTCCAGTCCCGGAATCGAGCGCACGGCGGCCAGCTGGATGTCGAAGGGTAGCGAGGTCGAGATGCCGTTGGGGTAGAACTCGTGCGTGGTCAGGCCTTCGGGCTCGAGGAAGATCTGGTGGCTGTCCTTGCCGGCGAAGCGGTTGATCTTGTCCTCAATGCTGGGACAGTAGCGCGGCCCCACGCCCTCGATCACGCCGGTGAACATGGGGCTGCGGTCGAAGCCGGAGCGGATGATCTCGTGCGTGCGCTCGTTGGTGTGGGTGATCCAGCAGGGCAGCTGGCGCGGGTGCTGTGCGGCCGAGCCCATGAAGCTGAACACCGGCACGGGGTCCAGGTCACCGGGCTGCTCCTCGCAGCGCGAGAAATCGATGCTGCGCCCGTCCAGCCGCGGCGGCGTGCCGGTCTTGAGGCGGCCCTGCGGCAGTTTCAATTCCTTGAGCCGGGCCGACAGGCTGACGGCCGGCGGGTCGCCCGCGCGTCCGGCGCTGTAGTTCTCCAGGCCCACGTGGATGCGGCCGTCCAGGAAGGTGCCGGCCGTCAGCACCACGGCGCGGGCGCGGAAGGCCAGTCCCATCTGGGTGACGGCGCCGACCACGCGCTCGCCGACGCCATCGCTCTCAACCATCAGATCGTCAACGGCCTGCTGGAACAGCCACAGATTGGGCTGGTTCTCGAGGCGATGGCGGATCGCGGCCTTGTAGAGGATGCGGTCGGCCTGGGCGCGGGTGGCGCGCACGGCAGGCCCCTTGCTGCCGTTGAGGATGCGGAACTGGATGCCGGCCTCGTCGGTGGCCGCAGCCATGGCGCCGCCCAGCGCATCGACCTCCTTGACCAAGTGGCCCTTGCCGATGCCGCCGATCGAGGGGTTGCAGCTCATCTGCCCCAGCGTTTCGATGTTGTGGCTGAGCAGCAGGGTCTTGCAGCCCATGCGCGCGCTGGCCAAGGCGGCCTCGGTGCCGGCATGGCCGCCGCCGACCACGATCACGTCAAATTCGGTTGGATAAAGCATGGTGGTCAGCAATGGAATGTAAGCGGTGGGCAAACCCTAAATTTTATTCCGCCCCTGTGGATAAGTCACGGGTCTTGAGCTGCATTTCGGCCAGATTCCCGCCTGAATTCAACAACATAGACCGACAATGGGAGCATGAATTGCCGAGACCGCTGCGCCGCCTGTTGCATTGCCCCTTCGATCAGCTCGCCCATTCCGGGCATGCCGCTGGTCGACGGCATCGCCAAGCCGGCCGGCGTGCGCTGCATACAGCTCGACGCGCACGACCGCTGCCGTCTGTTCGGGCGGCCCGAACGGCCCGCCGTCTGCAGCTCCCTGCGGCCCTCGCCGGAGATGTGCGGCGACTCCCGCGAGCAGGCCATGCGCTGGCTGGGCTGGATGGAGCAAAGCACGGCACCCGGGATGCCTTGATCCCCGGGCTCTCGCCTCCCTCGCCTATTGCGCGACGGCTCGCCGCATGGACTGCGCGACCAGCGATAGGCCCAGCAGGGTCAGGCCCAAGCCGCTGAGCACCGAAGGCAAGACCTTGGCGAGTGGCAGCGACTCGCCCTTGAGCACCAGCATCATCAGCGCGTTCTGGCCCAGTCCGGGCACCCAGAAGTACCAGGGCGCCTCGGCGCCGGGGTTCATCAGCGTCACCATGGGCGCCAGACCGATCAGGGTCATGATCAGGGTGCTGCTGGTCTGGGCCTCCTTGAAGGTCTTGGTGCGTATGGCGACGGCCATCAAGAGGGCGCTCATGCTGCAGGCCAGCGGCAGTTCCAGCAGGAAACAGCGCAGCACTTCGATCCAGCCGAAATGGAACATCGCCTGCAGCTCGTCGTTGCGTATCAGCACCTGGCCGGACAGAAAGCTCAGGTTGGACAGCAGCGCCACGGCCAGGCCCAGCAGCGTCACCGCGCCCCATTTGCCGGCCACCAGCGTCATGGGCGGCACCGGATTCATCAGCAGCGGCTCCAGCGAACCGCGCTCGCGCTCGCCGGCCGTGCTGTCGAGCGCCGCCGTCAGCGCGCCGTAGAGCACCGCCATGATGATGAACATCGGCACCATGCCGGTCAGCTGGGTGGCGCGGGCCTGGGTGCTGGCGAGGTCGCGTTCGGCGATGTCCAGCGGCTTGAGCAGCTCCGGCGAGATGCCGCGCAAGGCCATGGCGACCAGGCTGCGTTCGCGCTGGAAACCTTCGAGCGCGCTGCGCAAGGCCGCCGCGCCAGCCTGGGCGCGTTGGTTGACGCTGTCCGACACGATGGTGACGCCGGCGGGCTTGCCGTGCAGCAGGTCGTCCTCGAACTGCGCGTCCACCTCCAGCACGGGGCTCAGCAGCCGGCTGGCGCGCAGCTGCGCTTCATAGTCGGCGGGCGCGGGCTTGATCGTGTAGGTCTGCCGCTCCAGGTAGTTGCGCAAGGTGGGCGCGTGGTCCATGCCGATGGCGAGGATCTCGCGCCGCTCGGCGCGCTCTTCCAGCGAGCTGATCAGGGTGGAGATCATGAACAGCACCAGCGGCCCCATCAGCACGGCGGGCATCATCATGCGCAGCAGGGTGCGGCGGTCGCGCAAGGCATCGACCGTCTCCTTGCCGAGCACGATGCGGAACTGGCGCCAGGATGCAGCAAGGGCCTTCATGCGTGCGACTCCTCCGAATGGAACGCCAGCCTGACGAAGGCATCCTCGAAGCGCGTGGCCCGGGCCTGTTCCAGCAGCTCGGGCACACTGCCTTCGGCCACGACGCGGCCGTGGTTCATGACGATGACGTGGTCGCACAGTTGCTCCACCTCCTGCATGATGTGGCTTGAGAAGACGATGCATTTTGAGCCGCCGGCCGGCGAGTGCAGGTGGCGCAGCACCTCGCGCAGCGCGCGCGTGGCCAGCACGTCCAGGCCGTTGGTCGGCTCGTCCAGCACCACGTTGGCGGGGTCGTGGACCAGCGCACGCGCCAAGGCCGTTTTCATGCGCTCGCCCTGGCTGAAGCCTTCGCTGCGCCGGTCCAGCAGCGCGCGCAGGTCCAGCAGCTCGGCCAGGGCCTCGATGCGGGCTTGCGCGGCGTCCGGCGCCATGCCTTGCAGGCGGGCGAAATAGGCGATGTTCTCGCGTGCCGTCAGGCGCGGGTACAGGCCGTGGGCGTCGCCGAGGATGCCCATGCGGGCCAGCGCGGCGCGCGGCTGCTCCGCCACTTCGATGCCGTCGACCTCGATGCGGCCCGTGTCCGGCGGGAACAGGCCGCCCAGCATGCGCAGGCTGGTGGTCTTGCCCGCGCCGTTGGGGCCTAACAAGCCCGTGATGCGTCCATTGGGGGCCTCCATGCTGAAGGCCTGCACGGCCTGGATGTGCGCGGGCGCCGTGCGCTTGGTCCAGGACTTGCCGCCGCGCAGCCGGAAGCGTTTGGAAATCTGCTGGATGCTGATCATGGAGTGGTGCTCGATGCGGCGCCGGACGCGGCTTGAACGGGTTGGAACGCGGCGGGCCTCGGTATCCGCGCCGCGCATTGGGTGTCGACCTGCAGGGCCTCGGCATCGGTCGGCGCGTCGAAGAAACGGAACAGCACCTCGGCCATGCAGGGCAGGGCCATCACGCCATGGCCGGCCTCCGGTACGATCTGCTGGCGCGCCAGGGGCCCCAGGGCCTGCGCGACGCGTTTGGCATGGCGCGGCGGGGTGACCGGGTCGGCGCCGCCGCTGAGCAGCAGCACGGGCGTTCGCGCGGGCGGGATGGCGTAGAAGTTCGCCGGCACCGCGCCGCGCGGCCAGAAGCTGCAGACCTGTTCGTACAGCTGCGATTGATAAGGGCCGAAATCGCGTCCGCCGGCGGCCTGAACCTGCATGCGCGGTGCGTCCTCGGCGCAGACCACCGAGAAATGCATGCCGGTGGCGATCTTGCCGCTCTTGCCGCCACTGACGATGCTGGCCAAGCCGATCAAGCCTTCGAAGCGGCCCTGGGATGCCGCATGGATGGCGGCGGGCAGCGCGGCCGTCAGCGCCGGCGCATACAAGGCCGGTTGCACGCTGCGCAGCAGCATGGCGGGCTTCAGCGTGACGTGCTCCGTCTTGCCGCTCAGCGGATCGCTGAGGCTGACAGGGCGTGGCAGGCTGCCCAGCAGTTCGGCCCATTCATGGCGCAGAGCCGGAAAGCGTGCCTGGCAGGCGGCTTCGCGCTCGCAGGCGGCCAGCATGGCGTCGAACTGGCCCTGCGCATCGAGGGACAGGCTTTGCGGCAGGACCATGTCGGGTGGGGTCACGCCGTCGATGACGGTGCGTCGTACATGTTGCGGAAATTGCCGCAGGTATTCGAGCGCCGCGCGTGTGCCATAGGAGCCGCCCAGCAGGTTCCATTGCGCGATGCCGAGATGGTCGCGCACGGCGTCCATGTCCTGCATGGCGATGGCCGTGGTGAAGAAGCGCAGGTCGCCGTAGGGCAGTTTTTGCAGGGCGTCGCGGCAGGTCTTGAGGGTCTGCAGCTGGGCTGCTTCGTCGAGCCGCTGGCTCAGCGGCTGTTCGGCCTCGTCAGGACAGTCCAGCGGGGCTGAATCGCCGGTGCCGCGCTGGTCGATGAAGATCAGGTCGCGGCGGTTGTTGAGCCGGTGCAGCATGTTCATGGTCTGCGGCGCCAGCGCGATGGCGCTCTGGCCCGGGCCGCCCGCCAGCAGCAGCACCGGGTCGCCGGCCTTGTTGCGCGAGCGCGCCGGTACCACGAGGTAATGGATGTCAATCTGGACGCCGGCTGCGTGCGCCGGGTCCAGCGCACGCTTGAGCGTGCCGCATTGCAATTCGGTGGCGACCCCCGGGATGCGGCAGGCGTGGGTGGGCGGCTTTGGCGTCGGCGCTGCCAGGGCGCCCTTGGCGCCAAGCAGGGCGGCTATGGTGAACAGCAGGGCGAGCGGGGTGCCGCGCCGTGGTCCTGAATGCATATCGGTCCTCCCAGGAGAGTGGGCCGATTATCAGCATTTAGAGTTGCGTGCTCTGCGCTTGTTCGCGGCGCCCGAACATGCCCCAGCCGTCCATGGTCATGACTTTGTCGTCATGCTGGTTGAACACCTCCCACTGGGAGTGCACCAGGCCAATGGCGGGGCGCGACTGGCTGGCGCGGGCCTCCAGAACCGTCATGCGAACCCGCAGCGTATCGCCGGGACGCACGGGCTTGAGCCAGCGGATGTTGTCCAGGCCCGGTGAGCCCTGGCTGGTGGAATGGTTCAGGTAGCCATCGCACATCATGCGCATGGTCATCGCGCAGGTGTGCCAGCCGCTGGCGGACAGGCCGCCCAGCACCGAGCGCCGGGCAGCCTCTTCATCGAGATGAAAAGGCTGCGGGTCGTAGGCCGAGGCAAAGCTGATGATTTCCTCGCGGGTGACCTTGCGGTCGCCAAATTCGAGCACGCGTCCGGCGTGAAAGTCTTCAAAACTGTAGGTCATCGGGTGCTTTCAGGTCCGGGTGGCTGGGGCCGCGCCGGGCTTCAACAAGGCCTCGCAGGTGGCCTTCTGGCTGTCGCCCGCCGGCAGCTTGGCGCAAATGCCATTCAACTGCGTCTTCAGCCGGCCCAGCGCGGCGTTGTGCTGTCCCTTGGCGTTCCAGTCCAGCAGTTTGGTGCTGATCAATTTAAGTGAGCGCGCACTGCGCTCGTAGAAGGCGCCGCTGTCCTGCGCGGCCTCGGCAAACACCTGCTGGCTGACCTTCTCGATGCGGGCCTCGTCCTGCGGAGCCTGGTCGACCAGCACCTTCAGGTAGTTGGAGCCCCATTGCAGGCGCGTGGCGGGGCCTTCGGCATTGCTGAAGGCTTGCTCGTACCAGTGCAGGGCTTCGTCCTTGTGGCCTTGTTTGAGCGCGTTGGAGCCGAGGTGGCTCATCAGGTAGTAGGGCGAGTGGCTCTTGCCCAGCGAGGTCTTGAGCAGGTTGTCGCTGTCGTCCCACAGGTCCACGTCGGACAGCGCCGTGGCGACGGTGCCGATCACGGCCTGGCGTTCATAGCCATCGGTGACGTCATGATCCAGCGTGCTGGCATAGGCCTTCACCTCCTGCTGCAACTTGGGGTCGAGCCGGGGGTGGATCTCGGTCTTGGCGAGATCCAGGCGGGCCAGGTCGATGCGAGCGCACAGCGCCTGCAGTCGGTCGGCCGTGGAGAGGCTGGTGTCGGCCTGGAGGTGCCGCAGCGTGGCGTCAAGAGGCGTCAACAGCGCCTGGCGCGCCGCGCCGGGCTGGGGTGCCAGGGTCTTGACGATGTCGGCGCCGAAGTTGGTGAGCACGTCCATTTGTGCACGGCTGGCGGCGCCATCTGCTAGCAGCGTTTGCAGCCGGGCGCGGTCGGCTGCGCCGGGCTTGAAGCTTTTGGCGGCCTCCTCGGCAGACAGGGCCTTGAGCCACAGCCGCGTGCTGGCGTCAGCGTCCACCGCCTGGCTGGCGCGGGCCAGTTGCATCAGCAGGGCCGGGCGCTGGGCCTGCGGGGTCAGCTGTTGCTCGTCGGTTTCCCAGCCGTAATAGCCGAGCAGGCGCCATTCGTTGGCGCCCAGGGTCTTGCCGGCCTTGGCATCGGCCAGCACTTCGGCCACCGGGCGACCGCCTGCCATGCCCAACTGCAGCACCTGCATGACCTGGCGCGCGTCGGCCTCGCCGGGCAGGCGGGTCAGCTCCTTGCCTTGCGGATTAAACAGGATCAGCGTCGGGTAGCCTGTGACCTTGAAGCGGGCGCCGAGCTTTTGCGCGCCGGCATGGTCGCCGTCCAGGTGCACGGCAACGACGGCACGCGACTGGGCGATGAAGTCCTGACGCTTGAACAGGGTCGCCTTGAGCTGGTTGCAGGGGGGGCACCACGAGGCGCCCCAGTACAGCAGCACGGGCTGGCGGTTCTGTCGGGCCAGGGCGAAGGCCTGCTCGACATCGGCCTCGCTTTGGGCCTCGTGCCAGGCAATTCCGGCGGGCACGCTGGTGGCGGATTCGGTGGACGCCGCATGTGCTGGTGCCAGGTTCAGGCCACCCAGGCTGAGCGATACGGAGCAGGCTGCCAGCAAGGCGTGGGCGAGGCGGGTGAGAGGTGTTCGACGCATGGTGACGCTGGGGTTGAATGGACGTTTGAATCGTCAGGGCGGCCTATTTTGCGCCTTGCGGAACGATTTGCAGGGCGACGCAAAAAAGCCCCGCAGCGCGAGGCTGGCGGGGCTTTGAGGCTTGCGAGGCCCCGTATCCACGAGGCGCTCATCGGCATCAGCGCAATTGCACAGGCACGATGGTGAAGTTGGGCGTGCAGGTGGTGCAAGGGGCCGTTACGACGCTGCCGTTGTTGGTCCAGCTGCCATCGCCCAGCACGTAGACGATGTAGTTTGCGCCGGCGTTCAAGGGCACGGCGGGGTTCGAGTTGCTGCCGCCGAAGATGGCAATAGGCTGGCTCGACGAGGCCGTGCTCACTTGCAGGAAGGCGCCAGGGGTGGTGTCGTAAGGCACAGCGAAGTTGGCCGATTGCGTGCCGGACAACACGTTGCCGACCACCTGGGTGTAGTTGGCCGACAGCGTCACGCCACCCGGGAACCCGTTGGCGCCATTGACCACGCGCATGTTGGCGTAGCCGGTGGCGATCGGGTAGGTGTTGTCGTCGGTCAGCACGGTCAGCTGCGGATTGCTTGGGCTGCCCCAGACCAGCAAGGTGTAGTCGGTACCCGGCACCGGCGTGGCGGGCAGGTTGTTGGCCGTGGCCGGCAGGCCAGCAGTCGTCAGGGTTGCCAGGTTGGTCCCCGCGGATGAAGCGCTCTGCACCGAGATACTGGCCTTGGCATTGGTGCCGTCCAGGATGGTGTAGTAGTCGCCGACGGTGGGCGAGATGGCCACATTGCTGGTGGTCGTGCCGTTGCTGGTCGAGCTGCCCAGCAGATAGGTGGTGGTCGGCGTGGTCGTGCCGGCAGTCAGCGTGGCGTTGAAGGCTTCCATGGTGGCATTCAAGGCCATGATCAGGCGGGCACGAATGCTGGTGCTCGTGTAGGGCGTGACCGTGCTTTGCTGCTGCACCAGCATGCCGTTGACCAGGACGCCGCTGGGCGAGCCCGTCAGGATCAGGGTGTAGACTTGGCCGGAAGACAGCGAAACGCTGGGGATGTCCAGGCGCAGGTCGGTCTTGTTGTTGTAGCCGGTGATGCGGACTTCATACGAGGTCGAGGAAGAGCCGGTGCTGACGGAGTTGTAGCCGCTGCCGTACGTGACGCCGATGTTGCTGGCGGTCGGGCTCAGGCCGCTGACAGGCGTGGCGCCGCCGAGGCCGCTGGGGGTGGTGACCGCAGGCGACAGGTAGACGTCGACCGGGCCGGCATCCTGCGCCAGGTTCAGCACCAGGAACGAGGCGTAGCCGGTGGCGGGTGCAGTCTGGTTTTCCTGCAGCAGCGAGATGTTCGGATTGCCGGACTTGCCGTACACGATCATCGCGTAGTTGCTGTTGGCCACCAGGGTCGGCGTGCGGTTCAGGATGGTGACGCCGTTGCTGACGATCTGGGAATTGGTGGCGCCGACGTTGACCGATTGATAGCTGCTGGCCGCGCCGTAGGCCACGTTGCCAAAGGCGGATCCGTTGTTTACGCTCACGCTCATGGCGCCGGGATAACCCACGCTGGCGTTCAGAAGGCGCACGCTCGTGCTGCTGGTATTGCTCCCACAAGCACTCAGTAGTGCGGCAGAGACCATGCCCAATGCCATGGCCCAATGTTTGAATCGCATCCGATTTCTCCAGTTCCTGTCACGGCGACGCCGCATACCTGATCCGAATTGGACCATCTTTCAGTTTACTCTGACATGAGGGCGAGTATCCCGTGGGTGAAGTTTCGTTGCGCTGATTTCTTCATTTTTAGGGGCGCAAAAGGCAATTCAGCTTCGAATAATTCCATGAATGCATGCCCGCCTTGGAGGCAGCGACCGAGGAGACGGTAAGCTACACGACCATGTTGATGGTTCATCCTGCCTGGCATGTTCTGAGTCGTCTGGGCGAAGCGCAGATCCTGCTGCCTTTGTTTGCGCTGGCAAGCGGTTGGCTGTGGCGGCGCGAGCCTTGGAGTCCTGTGCTGCGCGATTGGTGGCTCTCACTGGGTGCGGTCACGCTGCTGACCACGGCGTCCAAGATCGCCTTCCTGGGTTTCGGCTGGGGCATCGCGTCCTTGGACTTCACCGGCTTCTCGGGCCACTCGATGTTCTCGGCCGCGATCCTGCCCGTGCTGGGCGGCTTGGCCTTGCACGTGCGCGGGCGGGCAGGCCTGGGTGTGATGGCCGGCTGGGCGCTCGCGCTCGCGGTGGCTGTTTCTCGTGTCAAAGTGAGTGCGCACTCGCCGTCTGAGGCGCTGTCAGGTTTGCTGCTGGGGAGCATGACCAGTGCATGGACCTTGCGCCGCAGGCGGCTTGACCGCCTGTCCATCCCGCACTGGATGAGTGCCCTGGCGCTGGCCGTGCTCTTGTCCATGCCTTGGGTGGCGCCGCCGTCGCGCACGCACGACTGGGTGACGCGCCTGAGCCTGGCCCTGTCGGGCCGCAGCCGTCCGTACACGCGGGCCGACCTGCACCGGAAGCCGGCCGCGTTCCCTTCAAATCAGCAGCGCGGTGCTGTTCTTGACTTCCTCCATCACGGCGTAGGTCCGTGTTTCGCGCACGCCGGGCAGGGTCCAGATCACGTTGCCGATGAACTCCCGGTAGGCGCCCATGTCTGACACGCGGGTCTTGAGCAGGTAGTCGAAGCCCCCGGCCACCAGGTGGCACTCCAGGATTTCGGGCCGCACCTGAACGGCGGCCTTGAAGCTGTCCATCACGTCGATCACGGTGCGGTCCAGCAGCACCTCGATGAAGACCAGCATCGCGGCGCCCAGTTTGGCCGGGTTCAGCCGCGCTTCGAAGCCGAGGATGTAGCCCTCGCGCGTCAGGCGCTTGAAGCGCTCCAGCACCGCGGTCGGCGACAAATGCACCGCCTCGGCCAGCTTGAGGTTGGAAATACGCCCATCCTGCTGGAGGACGCGCAAAATGCGCACATCGATTTTGTCGAGGCCGCGCTCGCCGCCTTCCTGGCCTTCTGCAGGTTTTTTTGGGTTCATGATGTATTTTTCACTGCTATTGTGATGATCTTCTGAATTTAATGCAGATTCTTACCCAATAAAGTCACAGCATTCACCATGATGGGCCAATCTGGCCTGTCTTCGGCTTCAACCCCTTTACCCAGGGACTGTCATGACTGCTTTTGCTTTGCCGCTTGAATTCACCCGCCTGCCCACGCCATACCGTGACGAACTCCCGGTGGTGAACGTCCTGGCGGCACGTTTGAAGGGCGAAGCCGATGGCGGGTCGGCGTCGCTGGACTGGGCAGCCGTCATTGCGATGGCCAGCCCCTGGGTGCAGCAGGTGCGCGACAACCCGGCGCCGTTCTGGGCCATGGAGTCGTTGCTGCGCGAATACCCCATCACCAGCGCGGAAGGACTGGCGCTGATGCGCTTGGCAGAAGCACTGCTGCGTGTGCCCGACGCCCCGACCGCCATCGCGCTGACCGCCGACCAGCTGGGCCGGGCCCAATTCGATGGCGGCTCCGAGGGCCCGCACAAGATGCTGGCCTCGTTGTCGTCCACGGCCATTTCGCTGTCCAAGAAATTCCTGCCCGAAGCCGAAGGCGAGGGGGGGCTGCTGCAGCGCCTGGGTGCGCAGACCGTGGTGGCCGCCACGGTGCGGGCCATCCAGCTGCTGGGCCGGCAGTTCGTGCTGGGCCAGAGCATCAAGGAGGCCATGCACGAGGCCGACAGCGCCCGGCGCCAGCAAAAGCAGCTCCGCTTCAGCTACGACATGCTGGGCGAGGGGGCCCGCACCGAGGCGGACGCGGCACGCTATCAGGCCTCGTACCTGATGGCCATCGATGCCATCGCCAAGGGCCAGAAGGCCGATTCACCCGAGGCCTCGGACGGCATTTCGATCAAGCTCAGCGCCCTGTTCTCGCGCTACGAGGTCCTGCAGCGCGAGCGCGTGTTCGCCGAGCTGCTGCCGCGCGTCTGGCAGCTGATCGAGCGCGCGGCCAAGGCCAACATCAATCTCACCATCGACGCCGAAGAGGTCGACCGCCTGGAGCTGTCGCTGGAGGTGCTGGACGCGCTGGCCGGCCGCATCGCGCTGCAGTTCCCGCAATGGCGCGGATTTGGCCTGGCGGTGCAGGCCTACCAGACGCGCGCGCTGGCCGTGGTCAACGAGGTGGCCGGCATCGCCCGCAAGCACGGCTTGCGCTTCATGGTGCGGCTGGTCAAGGGGGCTTACTGGGACGGCGAAATCAAGCGCGCCCAGGAGCTGGGCCTGGAGGCCTATCCGGTGTTCACGCACAAGCAGCACACCGACGTGTCCTACCTGGCCTGCGCGCAGGCGCTGATCTCGCATGCCGACGTGATCTACCCGCAATTCGCCAGCCACAACGCCGGCACCATCGCCGCCATCGTGCAGATGGCCCGCAAGGCGGGCGCCGCCTTCGAGATGCAGCGCCTGCATGGCATGGGCGAAGGCGTCTACCGCGAGCTGTTGAAGGACGAGACCATCCCCTGCCGTGTCTATGCGCCGGTGGGCGAGCACCGCGATCTGTTGGCCTATCTGGTGCGCCGCCTGCTGGAGAACGGCGCGAATTCCTCCTTCGTTCATCAGTTGGCCGACGCGAGCGTCGATGTCCATGAACTGCTGGCTTCGCCGTTGGCGCAAATCCAGTCCAGCGGCGCCTTGCCTTTGCCGGCCGACCTGTTCCGGGCCGAATCGAATGGCGTGCCTGCCGGGACGCGCCAGAACTCCAGCGGCCTGGATCTGACGGTGCTGGCGCACCGCCAGCCCTTGCTCCAGGCGCTGGACCAGGTGTCGGTGCAGCCGGTGCCCCTGGCCCTGGCGGCCGATTGCGCGGCGGCCATGCAGCGCCTGCAGTCCGGCTTTGCCGCCTGGAATGCGCGCGGCGCTGCGGCGCGTGCGGCCATCCTGCGCCGCGCGGCCGACGCGCTCGACGCCCGCCTGCCGGAGTTCTGCGCGCTGCTGGTCAAGGAGGCTTTCAAGACCCAGGGCGACTGCATGGCCGAAGTGCGCGAGGCGGTTGACTTCATGCGCTACTACGCCGACGAGGCCGAGGCGATGTCGCCCCCGCAGGCGGGCCGCGGCGTGTTCGTCTGCATCAGCCCCTGGAATTTCCCGCTGGCCATCTTTGCCGGCCAGGTGGTGGCGGCCCTGGTGGCGGGCAATACGGTCGCGGCCAAGCCAGCCGAGCAGACGCCTTACGTGGCGCAGTGCATGGTGGAGCTGCTGCACGAGGCCGGCGTGCCGACGGACGCGCTGGTGCTCCTGCATGGCCCCGGCGAGACCGTGGGCGCAGCGCTGGTCGCGGACCCCCATGTGGCGGGTGTGTGCTTCACCGGGTCGACCGCGGTTGCCCAGATCATCAACCGCAGCCTGGCGGCCAAGTCGAACGCACAGGCGGTGCCGCTGATTGCCGAAACCGGCGGCATCAACGCCATGGTGGTCGACTCCACGGCCCTGCCCGAGCAGGTGGTCGACGCGGTGGTGCAAAGCGCGTTCCGCTCGGCGGGCCAGCGTTGCTCGGCCTTGCGCCTGCTGTGCGTGCACGAGGGCATTGCCGACGGCGTGATCGAGATGCTGCGCGGCGCGCTGCAGGGCCTGACGGTCGGGGAGCCTGCGATGCTGGCCACCGACGTGGGACCGGTGATCGACGACGAGGCCTTCCAAAATATCAGCCAGCATGTGCAGCGCCTGAAGCGCGAGGCGCGCTTGATTGGCGAAAGCCCGGTGCACGATGTGGTGCCGCGCCTGATCCGCCCGGCGGCCTTCGAGATTGCGCGGGTCGGCGAGATCGGCCAGGAAATCTTCGGTCCGGTGCTGCATGTGCTGCGCTGGACCGGCGAGCCGGACGCGCTGATCGAGCAGATCAACAGCCTGGGCTACGGCCTGACGCTGGGCATCCAGACCCGCATCGACAGCCGCGCCCTGCGCCTGGCCGAGCGTGCCCGGGTCGGCAATATCTACGTCAACCGCAACATCATTGGCGCGGTGGTCGGCGTGCAACCCTTCGGCGGCGAAGGCATGTCGGGTACGGGGCCCAAGGCGGGCGGCCCGCACTACCTGCGCCGCTTTGTCGGCCAGGGCGTCGCGTCTGCGCCTGTGGGCCAGGCGGCAAGCCGTTATCTGGCGGACGAGGGCCGGGTGGCGCCGGGCGCGGCCTGGCAGCAGGCTTGCGCGGCGCAGCCGACCTGGGCCGAGCGCCCCTTGGCCGAGCGTGTCGTCGTGATGCGCCGCATGGCGGCTCAATGCGAGCCGGCGCAGGCCGCCCTGTGGCTGGCCCATGCGGATCAGGCCGAGCAGGGCTTGGTGCCGCGCGCCTTGCCCGGGCCCACGGGCGAGCGCAATGAATTACGCCAGCATCCGCGCGGCGCGCTGGCCTTGTTCGGCGCAGGCGCCGACGCAAGCCAGCTGCATGGAGCGCTGGCGGCGGCGCTGGTCGGCGGCAACGGCCTGGCCGTGCTGCCGGGCTCGGTGGCGGTGGCCAAGCTGCTGGCGGACGCCGCTTTGAAGTTGAAGCAGGCCGGCCTGAACGCCGACGTGCTGGTGCAGCTCGACGACCACTGCGCGAAGGCGCTGTTGTCCGATGCCGCGCTGGCTGGCGTGGTGGTGGCGGGAACGGACGCAGGCTTGATGGCCGAGCTGCAGGTGGAGCTGGCGCAGCGCCGCGGCGCCATCCTGCCCCTGATCTCGGCGGATGAATGCCGGCAAGCCTCGAACCAGTACCGCTTCGTGACCGAGCAGACGCTGACGATCAACACCGCGGCGGCGGGCGGCAATGCGGAGCTGCTGGCCGGCCTGCATTGATCGCTGAACGGCCGCCTTAAACTCGCGGCCGAGGTATCCACGCATGAGCGACAACATTGCATTCATCGGCGGCGGCAACATGGCCAGCGCCATCATTGGCGGACTGATCCGCGCGGGCCGCTCGCCGGCAACCCTCCAGGTGGTCGAACCGGTGCCGGCGCAGCGCCAGAAGCTGCACGACGAGTTCGGCGTGCAGGTCCTGCCGGCGGCCGACGAGCGCCTGGCCCAGGCGGCCTTGCTGGTCTGGGCCGTCAAGCCGCAGCTCTTTGCCGAGGCGGCCGCGCCCCTGCAAGGCCTGGTGGGCCACGCCTTGCAGTTGTCGGTGATGGCGGGCATACGCAGCGAGGCTTTGGTCCGCGCAACCGGCGCCGAGCGCGTGGTGCGCGCCATGCCCAACACGCCGGCGCTGATCGGCCAGGGCATTGCCGGCCTGTATGCCCGCGCCGCGGTGTCCGCCGCCGACAGGGCCCTGGTCGAATCCGTGCTGGCGCCCACCGGGCGCACGCTGTGGGTCGCCCAGGAGGCCGATCTCGACGCCGTGACGGCCTTGTCGGGCTCGGGGCCGGCGTACTTTTTCTACATGGTCGAAGCGATGACGCAGGCCGCCGAGCAGATGGGCCTGAGCGCTGAGCAGGGCCGCGAACTGGCCCTGGCCACCTGCGCGGGCGCGGCGGCCCTGGGCCTGCAGTCCAGCGAGTCGCCGACGGTGCTGCGCGAACGCGTGACCTCCAAGGGCGGCACGACCCATGCTGCGATCACGCACATGCAAGCGGCTGGCGTGGGCGATGCCCTGGTGCAGGCCGTGCTGGCGGCGCAGCGGCGGGCGCGCGAGCTTGGCGACGAGTTCGGCGCCTGAGCGGCATGGGGCTGTCGCATCGGAACGGCCTGCGGGATTGGTTGCGCGCCCCCGGCAGCTTGAGCCGGCGCCTGGCGAGCCTGGGCTCGCGTTTCGAGGTCCAGGTCTTGAGCCAGCGGGTGGCGCCGCTGCGTGCCGCCGAGCGCCAGACCCTGGGCCTGCCGGCGCGCGGCCTGACGGTGGTGCGCGAGGTGGTGCTGCGCGTCGATGGCGTGGCGCTGGTCTGGGCCCGGTCTGCCCTGCATCAATCGGCCCTGGCGGGGCCCTGGAAGGCCTTGCGCGGCCTGGGCGCCCGCCCGCTGGCACACCTGCTCTACGACGATCCGCGCATCAGCCGCAGCGAGCTGCAGCCGCGCCGGCTGGCGCGTTTCGGGCACACGCGACGCCATATGCAACGCCAATGGCTGGAGGCGACCGGTACACCGGCTTCCGCGCAGATGCTGTGGTCGCGCCACTCGGTGTTCAGCCGCTTCGGCGCGCAACTGCGCGTGATGGAGCTGTTCGCCCCCGATCTGCCCGGAACCGGGCCGCAGCGCGGCAAGGTGCGGGGGCGGGTTCAGCGTCCGATGCGGTGACCCCCACAAGGACGCACAGTCCTTTCTTAGCGCAAGGCCAGGTCCAGCACCGTGCCTGCGAAGATGGCGAAGCCCAGCCAGTGGTTTTCGCGGAAGGCCTTGAAGCAGCCCTCGCGGCTGCGATGGCGGATCAACTGGAAATGCCAGCCCACCTGGGCGAGGGCAACGAGCATGCCGGCCAGGAAGACGCGGCCCAGCCCCAGGTGCAGGCCGATCGAGGTCCATGCGGCCAGGAAGACCAGGTAGAAGCCCATCACGCCGAGCACGTCGAAGCGTCCGAGCGTCAGCGCCGAGGTCTTGATGCCGATGCGGATGTCGTCGTCGCGGTCCACCATCGCGTACTCGGTGTCGTAGGCCAGCACCCAGAACAGATTGGCCAGCAGCAGCGCCCAGGCCGACTTGGGCACTGCTGCCGCGACGGCGGCCAGGCTCCATTCGTCGCTCCCCAAGGCCGCGGAAAAGGCCATCGGAATGCCGAAGCTGAAGGCCACGCCCAGCACCGCCTGCGGCATGCTGACGAAGCGCTTGGCATAGGGGTAGACCATGGCCACGGCCAGCGCGGCAAAGGACAGCAAAATGGTCGGTGGATTGGTCGTTAGCACCAGGCCGAAGGCCACGAGTGCCAGCACGGCGCCGAGCAGCAGGGCTTCCCGCACCGACACTGCGCCGCTGGTGATGGGGCGCTGCGCGGTGCGCTTCACATGGCGGTCGAACTCGCGGTCGGCCACGTCGTTGACGCAGCAGCCGGCGCTGCGCATCAGGAAGGTGCCCAGCACGAAGACGCCCAGCAGATGCCAGCCCGGCCAGCCGTCCGCCGCCATCCACAGCGCCGCCAGGGTGGGCCACAGCAGCAGATAGCTGCCGGCGGGGCGGTCCCAGCGGATCAGGTTCAGGTAGAGCGAGAGCTTGCGGCGCGCGGCGCTGCTGGGGGTGGAGGTGTCGGCATTCACGCGCGCAGTTTATCGGGCGTCTTGCGCATCTTCTCCCACAGCGCTCCAAGCTCCCCCACCACGCCGCGGCGGAACAGCAGCACGCAGGCGATGAAGATCAGGCCGGTGACCAGCGAGACCGATTCGCCCAGGCCGTTGAACCAGTCGATGCCCGAGGCGTCGGCCAGGGCCTTGCCCAGGTCACCGATCTTGTCTTCGAGTGCGACGATGACGAGCGCGCCCACCATGGGTCCGGTCATGGTGCCCATGCCGCCGACCAGGGTCATCAGGATGACGAGGCCCGAGGTGGTCCAGAGCGCATCGCTCAGCGTGGCAAAGCCCAGCACCAGGGTCTTGGTGGCGCCGGCCAGGCCGGCCAGGGCGGCAGAAAGTACGAAGGCCAGCAGCTTGAACTGGCTCACGTCGTAGCCGAGCGAGGTGGCGCGCGCCTCGTTTTCGCGTATGGAGGTCAATACCTGGCCGAAGGGCGAGTGCACGGTCCGGTAGATCAGCCAGACGCCGAAGGCGAACAGCGCCAGCACGAGGTAGTACAGGTGCAGGTCGGAACTCAAGTCCAGGCCGAGCAAGCTGCCGCGCGGCACCGATTGCAGGCCGTCCTCGCCGCCGGTGAACGAGGCTTGCAGGAACACGAAGTACAGCATCTGCGCGAGCGCCAGCGTGATCATCGCGAAGTAGATGCCGGCGCGGCGGATCGCCAGCAGGCCGAACACCAGCCCCATGAGTGCCGCCGCGCCCACGCCGACCAGCAAGCCCAGCGGCGTAGGCAGGCCCCAGACCTTGAGCGCATGCCCGCAGGCGTAGGCCGCCACGCCCAGGAAGGCGGCGTGGCCGAAGCTCAGCAGGCCGGTGAATCCGATCAGCAGGTTGAAGGCGCAGGCAAACAGCGCATAGCACATCACCTTCATCGCGAAGATCGGGTAGACGCCCAGCCAGGGCAGCAGCGCGATGGCGGCGAACAGCGCTCCAAAGCCCAACAGCGTTTGCTTGCTCTTCACGTCACTTCTCTTTCCCAAAGAGGCCGGCGGGGCGGACCATCAGCACCAGCGCCATGATCACGAACACCACGGTGTTCGAGGCCTCGGGGTAGAAGACCTTGGTCAGGCCCTCCACCACGCCGAGGGCGAGTCCGGTCAGGATGGAGCCGAGGATGGAGCCCATGCCGCCGATCACGACCACGGCGAACACCACGATGATCAGATTGCTGCCCATCAGCGGCGAGACCTGCAGGATGGGCGCCGCCAGCACGCCGGCAAACGCCGCCAGCGCCACGCCGCCGGCGTAGCTGAGGGTGACGAGCCGCGGCACGTTGACGCCGAAGGCCTGCACCAGCGCAGGGTTCTCGGTGCCGGCGCGCAAGAGCGCGCCCAGCGGCGTCTTCTCGACCACCAGCCAGACGGCCATGCAGACGGTGATGGACGCCAGCACCACCCAGGCGCGGTAGTTGGGCAGGATCATGAAGCCCAGGTTGGTGGCGCCTTGCAGTGCCTCGGGCACGGCGAACTGCTGGCCGCCGACGCCGTAGAAGGAGCGGAACACGCCTTCGGCCGCCAGCGTCAGGCCGAAGGTGAGCAGCAGCCCGTAGAGGTGGTCGAGCCGGTACAGCCATTGCAGCAGCAGCCGCTCGATCAGCACGCCGATCAGGCCCACGGCCAGCGGCGAGAGCACCAGCATGGCCCAGTAGTTCAGCCCCAGGTACTCCATGCCCATCCAGGCGAAGAAGGCCCCCATCATGTACAGCGCGCCATGCGCGAAATTGATGATGTTGAGCATGCCGAAGATCACCGCCAGGCCCAGCGACAGCATCGCGTAGAACGAGCCGTTCACCAGGCCCAGCAGCAGTTGGCCCAGCAGGGCCGGCAGCGGGACGCCGAAGACTTCAGTCATTTTTTAACCAATGGACACTTGCTTTCGCTGAGCTTCGTGTACGCCTCCTCGCCCGGAATCTTCTGCACCACCTTGAAGTAGTCCCAGGGCTCGGTCGATTCGGCCGGTGTCTTCACCTGCAGCAGGAACATGTCGTGGACGAAGCGGCCATCTTGGGCGCGCACCGTGCCCTGGGCGTAGAAGTCGTTGACCGGCATGGCCTTCATGGCCGCCATGATCTTGTCGCCGTCGTCGGTCTTGGTCTTGTCGATGGCGTCCAGGTAGTGGCTGACGGCCGAGTAGTCGGCCGCCTGCACCGAGGAGGGCATGCGTTTCACCTTCTCGAAGAAGCGCCGCGCCCAGGCGCGCGCCTCGGGGCTCTCGTTCCAGTACCAGCTGTCGGTCATGTACATGCCCTGGGTGGTCTTGAGGCCCAGGCTGTGGATGTCGTTGATGAACATCAGCAACCCGGCCATCTTCATGCTCTTGGTGATGCCGAACTCGTTGGCGGCCTTGATGGCATTGACGGTGTCGCCCCCTGCGTTGGCCAGCCCCAGGATCTGCGCGCCGCTGCCTTGGGCCTGCAGCAGGAAGGACGAGAAATCGCTGGCGTTGAGCGGGTGCTTGACGCTGCCCAGCACCTTGCCGCCGGACTTGGTGATCACCGTGGTGGCGTCCGCCTGCAGCGAGGTGCCGAAGGCATAGTCGGCGGTCAGGAAGTACCAGGTCTTGCCGCCGCCCTTGGTGACGGCGCTGCCGGTGCCGTTGGCCAGCGCCACCGTGTCGTAGGCGTAGTGGATGGTGTAGGGCGTGCAATCCTCGTTGGTCAGCCGCGCCGAGCCGGCGCCGATGGAGATGAAGGGTTTCTTCTTCTCCGCCGCCACCTTGGCCATGGCCAGCGCGGCGCCCGAGTTGGTGCCGCCGACCAGCAGGTCCACGCCCTGGGTGTCGAACCATTCGCGCGCCTTCGAGGCCGCCACGTCAGCCTTGTTCTGGTGGTCGGCGAACACGAATTCGATCTTCTTGCCGGCGACCATGCCCTTGTGGTCGGCAATGGCCATCTTGATGGCCTCCGCGCCGCCGGCGCCGTCCAGGTCGGCGTAGACGCTGGCCATGTCGGTGAGGAAGCCGATCTTCACCACGTCGCCGGAAATCTGGGCCTGCGCGCCAACGCTGGCGAACAGGCCGGCCAAGGCCAGATTGCTGAGCTTGAATTTCATGCGGGGTCTCCTTGCGTGTTGGTGTTGGGTCGGAATCAGACGCTGAGCAGTTCGTCGAGCAGCGCTTGCTTGGCCGGCAGTTCGGCGGCGGTAAAGGATTCCACCACCTCGCCATGCTCGATCACCACGAAGTGATCGGCCAGCGGCGCGGCGAAGCGGAAGTTCTGCTCCACCATCAGTACCGTGAAGCCTTGTGATTTCAGCTGCGTGATCATGCGCGCCAGCGCCTGCACGATGACCGGGGCCAGCCCTTCGGAAATCTCGTCCAGCAGCAGGATGTCGGCGCCGGTGCGCAGGATGCGCGCGACGGCCAGCATCTGCTGCTCCCCGCCCGAGAGCCGCGTGCCGGGGCTGTGGCGGCGTTCCGAGAGGTTGGGGAACATGGCGTAGATCTCGTCTTCGCTCATGACTTTCCCGCGCCGGCTCTTGAGCTTGGGAGGCAGGCGCAGGTTCTCCTCGGTACTGAGCGAGGCGAAGATGCCGCGCTCCTCCGGGCAGTAGCCCAGGCCCAGCTGGGCGATCTGGTGCGTGGGCAGCTGGATGGTCTCGGTGCCATGCACCTTGATCGAGCCCTTGCGCGCGCCGGTCAGGCCCATGATAGCGCGCAAGGTGGTGGTGCGGCCCGAGCCGTTGCGGCCCAATAGCGTCAAGACCTGGCCTTGTTCGACGCGCAGCGAGAGGCCGTGCAGGATGTGGCTTTCGCCGTACCAGGCGTGCAGATCGTCAATTTCCAAGGCGACTGCCATCAGTGCGTCCCCGCCAATTCTGTAGCTTCGGTACCCATGTAGGCCTCCAGCACCTTGGGGTGGCGCGACACGTTGGCGTAGTCGCCCTCGGCCAGCACCGCCCCGCGCGCCAGCACGGTGATGCGGTCGGCGATGCGCGAGACCACGCGCATATTGTGTTCGACCATCAGCACGGTACGGCCCTCGGCCACGCGCTTGATCAGGTCGGTGACGCGCTCGATGTCCTCATGGCCCATGCCCTGGGTGGGCTCGTCCAGCAGCATCAGCTCCGGTTCCATGGCCATGGTGGTGGCGATTTCGAGCGCACGCTTGCGGCCGTAGGGCAGGTCGGCGGCCTTGAGCTGCGCCATTTCGCGCAGGTCGACCAAGTCGAGCAGGGCCAGCACGCGCGCGTCCAGCGATTTCAGGCCGGTCAGGTTCTTCCAGAAATGGAAGCTGGTGCCGGTGAAGCGCTGCAGGCCGATGCGCACGTTCTCCAGCACCGTCAGGTGCGGGAACACCGCCGAGATCTGGAAGGAGCGGATCACGCCGCGGCGTGCAATCTGCGCGGGCTTGTCGTTCGTGATGTCGATGCCTTTGAACAGGATGCTGCCCTGCGTCGGCGTCAGGAACTTGGTCAGCAGGTTGAAGCAGGTGGTCTTGCCGGCGCCGTTGGGGCCCAGCAGGGCGTGGATATGGCCGCGCCGTACCTGCAGGTTGACGCGGTCCACGGCCACGAAGCCCTTGAAGGCCTTGCTCAGATCACGCGTTTCCAGGATGAGTTCGGTCATCTCTTCGGCTTGCCCAATGCGGAAAGCCGAATGTACGTCCGTCGAGGGCGTACGGGAGCTAGAAACTTCCCTGTAGGAAGGCGCCGATATGCGTTTACGATGCGGTGGCGCGACATGGCGCACCGTGTGCCGCACCGATGACGGTGAGTCAGCGCAGCTGCAGCGTCATGAATTTGCTGAATGGATCGGCCGCATAGTCGCCAAATGGGCCGCATTCGACAAAGCCCGCGCTGGCATAAAGCTGCCACGCGGGCCGGAAGGCCTCGACTGAGCCGGTTTCCAGGCTCAGGCGCTCATACCCGCGCGAGCGCGCGGTGGCGATGATGTGCGCCAGCACCGCGCGCCCCGCGCCTTGGCGCCGGGTCGATTTCGGGGTCCGCATGGACTTGATCTCGCCGTGCTTGCCGTCCAATTCCTTGAGCGCCCCGCAGCCCAGCAGCTGCGGGCCTTCCCAGACCGACCAGAAGCTGATGTCGGGTTGACGCAGCCGGTCCAGGTCGAGCGCAAAGACGCACTCGGGCGGCGACAGCTCGTACATGTTCCGGAGGTGTTCCTCCAGCAAGGCATGGATTTCCGGGCGGGACAGGTCGTCGAGCTCGATGTGCATGGGGGCTCCTCAGCCTTCCAGCCGCTTCTGGAACACCAGTCCCGCGTGCTCGCGCAGCGCGTGGAACTTGATCTTGGGCCAGTTGCTCTCGATGGCGCGCAGCTCGGGGGCGTATTCGACCAGCACGGTCGGGGCGTCCACGGCGTCGTAGGCCATGCGGTGGTCGTTGGCGTCGATGAAGCGCTTGAGCTCCTGCGGGTCGTCGCAGGTGACCCAGCGCGCCACCTGGAAGCGGCTGGGCAGGATGCGGGCCTTGACGCCGTATTCGTGCTCGAGCCGGTGCGCCACCACCTCGAACTGCAGCTGGCCGACGGCGCCCAGCAGCAGCACGCTGCCGGCAATCGGCCTGAACACCTGGATGGCGCCTTCTTCGCCCAGCTGGGTCAGGCCGGCCCGCAGCTGCTTGGTCTTGAGCGGGTCGGCCACTTCGACGGAGCGGAACATTTCCGGCGCGAAGAAGGGCAGACCGGTGTACTGCAGGGCCTCGCCCTCGGTGATGGTGTCGCCCAGTTGCAGCACGCCGTGGTTGGGGATGCCGATGATGTCGCCGGCAAAGGCCTCGTCCAGCAGTTCGCGGCGCTGCGACAGGAAGCTCACCACCGTGTTGGGGCGCAGCTCCTTGCCCGAGCGCACCACCTTGAGCCGCATGCCTCGCTCGAAGTGGCCCGAGGCCACGCGCAGGAAGGCGATGCGGTCGCGGTGCGAGGGGTCCATATTGGCCTGGATCTTGAACACCACGCCGCTGAACTTGGGCTCGTCGGGCTGCACCACGCGCTGCATGGCGGCGCGCGCGTCCGGCGCGGGGGCCAGTTCGACCAGGGCATCCAGCACTTCCTGCACGCCGAAGTTGTTGACTGCCGAGCCGAAGAACATCGGCGTCTGGCGTCCGGCCAGGAATTCGTCCAGCTTGAAATCGGGGGCGGCCTCACGCACCAGCTCGATTTCGCCCTGGGCGTTGTCGTACTGCATGCCGAAGCGCTCGGCGTAGGCGGGGTTGTCCAGGCCGTCCAGCACTTCCTCGTCGCCGGCCACGCGGTCCTCGCCGGGGGCGAACACGCGCATGCGCTGCTGGCGCAGGTCCATCACGCCATGGAACTGCTTGCCCATGCCGACCGGCCAGGTGAAGGGCACCACCGTCATGCCGAGTTCGCGCTCGATCTCGTCCATCAGCGCCAGCGGCTCCTGCACCTCGCGGTCCATCTTGTTGACGAAGGTGAGGATGGGGGTGTTGCGGGCGCGGCAGACCTGCAGCAGGCGGCGGGTCTGCGGCTCCACGCCGTTGGCGGCGTCGATCACCATCAGCGCAGCGTCGACGGCCGTCAGCACGCGGTAGGTGTCTTCCGAGAAGTCCTGGTGGCCGGGGGTGTCGAGCAGGTTGATGACGCAGTCGCGGTATTCCATCTGCATCACGCTGGACGCCACCGAGATGCCGCGCTGCTTTTCAATTTCCATCCAGTCGGAGGTGGCGTGGCGCGAGGCTTTGCGCGCCTTCACCGAACCGGCGATCTGGATCGCGCCGGAGAACAGCAGCAGCTTTTCGGTCAGCGTGGTCTTGCCCGCATCGGGGTGCGAGATGATGGCGAAGGTGCGGCGGCGGCGCACCTCTGACTCAATGCGGGTGGGCAGATCGGCTGACATCGGCGGAGGTATCGGGCGGGAGGAAACCCGGCATTATCGGTGCAATGCCGCATGGCGCGCTGTGCCCAGGCAGGCTAAAGTGCGCGCACTTTAAATTTTCATCGTTTCCATGAATTCCACCGTATTTTCGGCGGCCCCTGAGGGCGGGGACACGCGCCGCTGGGCCTGGCTGCCCCCGGTCGGCAGCTGGGGCTATTACACCTTGCTGGCCGCCATCGGCATGCTGGTGCTGGGCCCGCTGGGCGGCATCACCGCGGCCTTCATGAACTTCTCGATCGGCTTTTTCGTCGGCGGACAGGTGCTGGCCGGCATTCTCGGCTCGGTCGTGACCTACGGCTACGGCGCCGAAGGCAAGCATGGCGCCAACTACATCCAGACCACCGCCGCCTCGGTGGCCGGCATGATGGCGATGAGCTCGCTGATCCAGGCCATGGTCTGGATGGGCATGCCGCAGGTGCCGGCCTGGCAATTGATCAGCTACATGCTGTCGATCGCGCTGATGGCCGCCGGCGTGGGCATGATGTACACGCCCATCCTGGTTGAACGCATGCAGCTGACCTTCCCCTCGGGGCTGGCGGTGGCCAACATCCTGCGCGCCCTGACCGACCCGGTGCTGCTGCGCCGCTCGGTGTCGCGCCTGTTCGGCGGCATGGGCGCGGGCCTGTTCGGCGGGCTGGCGGCGGCCAAGCTGCCTGTTCTTGCGGCCATCGACCTGTCGACCTCGACTTTCGGCGCCGGCCTGATCGTCGGCGCGCGCGTCGGTGTTCCGGCCCTGGTCGGCGGCCTGGTGTTCTGGACGCTGATGCCTTATTTCATCAGCATCGGCTGGCTGCACCAGGGCGAACCGTTCCGCAAGGTGGCCTTCCTGATCGCGCTGGGCATGATCCTGGGCGCCGCCGCGGTGGACTTGAGCCTGATTCTCTGGCGCACCGTCAAGCGCCTGAGCAGCGTGCCCGAGGGCGAGAAGGTCGACGTGCCCGAAGAGCAGCGCACCGGCCCCAAGGCCAGCACGCCGCGCCTGCTGGCGTGGGTGGGCTTCTGGAGCGTGGCCACGGTGGTGACGGGCGTGCAGTTCTTCGGCGAGCCCTTGCACTACATGATCTTCGCGGTGTTCCTGGTCTTCGTGCTGGTGATCGTCAACGGCATCTCGCTGGGCCTGACCGACTCGAACCCGATCTCGTCGGCCTTCGTGGTCACGGTGCTGCTGCTCGCCAGCATGGGCCTGAAGGACCCGATGCTGGGCCTGATGGCGGCGACCGTGGTGTTCGTCTCCACCAGCGTGGCCGGCGACATGCAGCAGGACCGCTCGACCGGCTGGCGCCTGGGCAGCAACCGCGCGCTGCAGTTCCGCTTCCAGGTCGTCGGCCTGGTGCTGGGCTCGGTGTTCGCGGTCGTGGCCGCCGAACTCTTCATGACCGCCTATCCGGTGCTCAAGCTGGACCAGACGGTCATGAGCGCCAGCGAGGCGCCGGCCCAGTGGACCTCGGCGATGACCTACAAGTTCGTCGGCGCCCTGCGCAGCCTGACCGATCCCAAGCCGCACCAGACCACCGCCATCTTGGTCGGCTTGGGCATCGGCTTCGCGACCGAGTTCCTGCGCAAGCTGATCAAGTCGCGCGTGGCCTACCAGGAGTTCGTGCTCAGCAGCAAGATCGGCTTCGGCGTCGATTTCTGCCTCGACGCCTTGCTGCTGCCCAGCCCCTACGCCTCGTCCTTCGGCGGTTTCGTCAACCTCATCACCTCGTTCTGGTTCGGGCTGGGCGGCGTGATCGCCAGCGCCATCAACACCTTCGGCGCCAAGCCCAGTGAAGACGAAGAGGCCTTGCCGTCCGATATGAGCAGCGTCTCGCTGGTGGGCGGCGGACTGATCGCGGGCGACGCGCTGGCCGCCCTGGGCCTCGGCGTTGCCGGCCTGTTGTCCGTGGTGTGAGCGTGTGACCTATTCGTCGCGCAAATAAGCACCGTCGCGGGGCAGGCGGCGGCTGACGAAAAAGGCCAGCACCATCATCGCCGTCACGTACAGGTAGAAGCTGGCCTCCATGTCCAGGCTCTTGAGCTTGAGCGCGACGAACTCGGCCGAGCCGCCGAAGGCCGCGTTGGCCACCGCGTAGGCCAGCCCCACGCCCAGGGCGCGCACTTCGGTGGGGAACATCTCGGCCTTCACGATGCCGGCCACCGAGGTGTAGAAGCTGACGATGGCCAGCGCCAGCACGATCAGGGCGCCCGCCTCCAGCGGCGAATGCGCACCGCGCAGCAGCGTCAGGATGGGCCAGGTGCACAGCGCCCCCAGGCCGCTGAACAGCAGCATGTTGGCACGCCGGCCTATGCGGTCCGACAGGGCGCCGAACAGCGGCTGCATCAGCATGTAGAGGAACAGGCAGACCGTCATCAGCTGCGTGGCGGCGGCCTTGCCCATGCCGGCCGTGTTCACCAGGTACTTCTGCATGTAGGTGGTGAAGGTGTAGAACATCAGCGAGCCGCCGGCCGTGTAGCCCAGCACGGTCAGAAAGGCCGCGCGGTGCCGGCCGAACAGCAAGGCCAGGCTGCCGGCGTCGGGCCGCTCGCGCGCGGCGGCGCTGCTGGTTTCCTGCAGCGTGCGGCGCAGCAGCAGGGCCACCACGGCCGTGACCGCGCCGATCACGAAGGGGATGCGCCAGCCCCAGGCCTTCAGCTCGGTGTCGTCGAGCCAGGCCTGCATGGCCACCACCACCAGCGCCGCGAGCAGCTGGCCGCCGATCAGCGTGACGTACTGGAACGAGGACATGAAGCCGCGCTGCCCCTTGAGCGCCACCTCGCTCATGTAGGTGGCCGTGGTGCCGTATTCGCCGCCCACCGACAGGCCCTGCAACAGCCGCGCCAGCAGGAGCAGGGCGGGCGCCCAGGCGCCGATCTGCGCGTAGCCGGGCAGGCTGGCGATGCCCAGCGACCCCAGGCACATCAGGCCGACCGAGGTCACCATCGAGGTCCTGCGGCCCTGGCGGTCGGCCAGGCGGCCGAACAGCCAGCCGCCGATCGGGCGCATCAGGAAGCCGGCCGCGAACACCCCGGCCGTGTTCAGCAGCTGGACGGTTTCGTCGGACTGCGGAAAGAACGCCGGCGCAAAGTAGATCGCGCAGAAGGCGTAGATGTAGAAGTCGAACCACTCGACCAGGTTGCCGCTGGACGCCGCCATGATGGCGAGGATGCGGCGGCGGCGCTCGTGGGGGTCGCGAGGGGTGGGAGGGGAGGTGGTCATGCCGGGCGCGGTCAATCGAGTCGCTCAGTCGTCCAGCAGGCTCCTCAGCATCCACGCCGTCTGCTCATGCATGGTCAGCCGTTGGGTGAGGAGATCGGCGGTGGGTTCGTCGTTGGCCTGGTCGACCAGCGGGAACAGCTTGCGCGCGGTGCGGGCCGCGCCTTCGTGGCCTGCGACCAAGATGCGCACCATCTCCAGGGCCTTGGGCGGCTGCTGCGGCACGTCGGGCAGCGAGCTCAAGGCGCTGAACTGGGCGTAGGAGCCGGGCGCCACATGGCCCAGCGAGCGGATGCGCTCGGCCACCGGGTCCACGGCGTTCCACAGCTCGGTGTACTGGCCCATGAACATCAGGTGCAGGGTGTTGAACATGGGCCCGGTCACGTTCCAGTGGAAATTGTGCGTGGTCAGGTACAGGGTGTAGGTGTCGGCCAGCAGCTGCGACAGGCCTTGCGCAATCGCCGCGCGGTCTTTTTCGCTGATGCCGATGTTGATGCCGGCGTTGGCACTCGCAGATGCAGATTTGGCGTTCTTGGCTTTGGCCATGAGTCTCTCCTGAAGGTTGCTTGCACAAACATACTGAAACTTCATCCACTGATGCGCGCGACCCCCGGGAGTTCACAGGCGCAGATGGCATTGCGCAGCGCGGCAATGGCCTCGTAGCGTGTGAAGGTGCGGCGCCAGGCCAGCACCACGCGGCGGCTGGGCACCGGTTCGGCAAAGGGAATGTAGCGCAGATGCGGCACCGGTTCGGCGGGCACGCTCAGGGCCGGCACCACCGTCACGCCCATGCCCGAGGCCACCATGTATTTGATGGTCTCCAGCGACGAACCCTCGAAGCTCCTGCGTATGCCCTCGGCGTCGCTGGCGAAGCGCGCGTATTCGGGGCAGACCTCCAGCACGTGGTCGCGGAAGCAGTGCCCGGTGCCCAGCAGCAGCATGGTCTCGTTCTTCAGCTCCTCGCTGCTGATGCGCTCGCGCGAGGCCAGCGCGTGGGTGGCGGGCACGGCCACCATGAAGGGCTCGTCGTAGAGCGGCGCGACTGCCAGGCCCGCGTCGGGAAAGGGTTCGGCCATGACGGCGCAATCGAGTTCGCCGGTCCGTAGCATCTCCAGCAGCCGGGTGGTGAAGTTCTCCTGCAGCATCAGGGGCATCTGCGGATAGTGCTCGATGGCCTGGCGCACCAGGGCGGGCAGCAGGTAGGGCGCGATCGTGTAGATGAGCCCTAAGCGCAGCGCGCCGGCCAGCGGGTCCTTGCCGCGCTTGGCAATTTCCTTGATGGCCGAGGCCTGGTCCAGCACGGCCTGGGCCTGGCGCACGATGTCCTCGCCCAGCGGCGTGACCGTGACCTCGGCGGCGCCGCGCTCGAAGATCTTGACGTCGAGCTCCTCCTCCAGCTTCTTGATGGCGACCGACAGCGTGGGCTGCGACACGAAGCAGGCCTCGGCGGCGCGGCCGAAGTGACGCTCGCGGGCCACCGCGACGATGTAGCGCAACTCGGTCAGGGTCATGAAGGGGCGTCCTTGGTTGGAAAAAGCGCGGGCTGCAGCCGCGAGGGGCCTGGCGATTGTGCCGGCCCTGGTGCAAACCCTCATCAGTTTGCGGCAAGACCGCTACACTGCCTTCCCCATCCCGATTTTTGGCTCACCCCAAGCCCCACCATGACCAACGAGCGCAAACCCATGAGCCTTCAGCGTCTGCTGGACATGCATGCCAGCGGCGACAAGATTGCCATGCTGACCTGCTACGACGCGGCCTTTGCCAGCCTGCTCGACGAAGCCGGCGTCGATGTGCTGCTGATCGGCGACTCCCTGGGCAATGTGCTGCAAGGCGAGTCCAGCACGGTGCCGGTTTCGGTCGAGCAGATGGCCTACCACACGCGCTGCGTGGCGCGCGGCCGCAAGAGCGCCTGGGTGCTGGCGGACCTGCCCTTCGACAGCTACCACGCCTCGCTGGAGCAGGCCTGGCACAGCGCCGCGGCCCTGGTCAAGGCGGGCGCGCACATGGTCAAGCTCGAAGGCGGCGGCTGGACGGCGCCGGTGGTCAAGTTCCTCGCCGAGCGCGGCATTCCCGTCTGCGGTCATCTGGGCTTCACGCCGCAGACCGTGGTCGCCCTGGGCGGCTTCAAGGTGCAGGGGCGCGACGAGCAGGCGGCCGAACTGTTGAAGCGGCACGCCCGCGAACTGCAGGACGCCGGCGCCACCATGCTGGTGCTGGAGATGGTGCCCTCGGCGCTGGCGGCGGAGCTGACCAAGACCTTGTCGATTCCGGTCATCGGCATCGGCGCGGGCGTGGGTTGCTCGGGCCAGGTGCTGGTGTTGCACGACATGCTGGACATCACGCCCGGACGCCGTCCGCGCTTCGTGCGCAACTTCATGCAGGGCGCCTCCTCGGTGCAGGACGCCGTGCGCCGCTATGTGAGCGAGGTCAAGGCGCAGACCTTCCCGCAGGACGACCTGCACGGCTATTGATGCCCTGTCCCCGACCGAATTCCATGCAAGTCATTCATACCATCGATGCGCTCAGAGCCGCCCTGGCGGGCCAGCCCGAGCGCGCCTTCGTGCCCACCATGGGCAATCTGCATGAAGGCCATCTGTCGCTGATCCGGCAGGCCAAGGCCGCGGTGGCGGGGCAGGGCGGGCTGGTGGTGGCCAGCATCTTCGTGAACCGCCTGCAATTTGCGCCGCACGAGGATTTCGACACCTATCCTCGCACGCTGGCGCGCGATGCCGAGCTGCTGGAAGCGGCCGGCTGCGACATCGTGTTCGCACCCGACGAGAAGACGCTGTACCCGGAGCCGCAGGGCTACAAGGTGCACCCCCCCGCGGAGCTGGCGGACATCCTGGAAGGCCAATTCCGGCCCGGCTTCTTCATCGGCGTCTGTACGGTGGTGGCCAAGCTCTTCAACATCGTCCAGCCCAGCGTGGCGGTGTTCGGCAAGAAGGACTACCAGCAGCTGATGGTGATCCGCCGCATGGTGCAGCAGATGGCGTTGCCCATACGCATCGAGGCCGGCGAGACCAGCCGCAGCGACCAGGGGCTGGCGCTGTCCTCGCGCAACGGCTACTTGAGCGCGATGGAGAAGGAGCAGGCCCTGCTGCTGTCGTGCACGCTCAAGAACCTGGCGGCGCGCTGGCAGGCCGGCGAACGCGACCTGCCGGCCCTGGAAGCGGATGCCATGCAGGCCTTGCGCGACGCGGGCTGGCAGCCCGACTACATCACCCTGCGCCGCCGCCACGACCTGGGCGCGGCCGTCGAGGGCGAGCCCCTGGTGGCGCTGGCCGCGGCCAAGCTGGGCAAGACGCGCTTGATCGACAACATCGAGTGCTGATTGCGCAACTTCGCTTTGCGCAATCCATGTGCGGTATTTCTTAACATGCCCCCGCCATAATCGCGCGCGTTTCAATTCATCTGGATTTCTCATGGCGAGCTTTCGGTTCAAGCGTTCCTTGCAGTTTTGGTTGTCCGCCTCGGCGGTCGTCGGCAGCGCGGCCCTGGTGTCGGCCTGCGGCGGCGGGTCGTCGGGAGGCTCCTCCTCGTCTTCGGCGCCGAGCTACGGCGGCGGCCTGACCCCTGGATCGGTCACGCTGACGATCACGCACCATGTCACGCTGACGACCAACTTCGGCAAGATCGTGGTCGGGTTGGACGGCACCCACGCGCCGCTTTCGACGGCCAATTTCCTGGCCTACGTCAATGCCAACTTCTACAACGGCACCCTGTTCCACCGCGTGGTGCCGGGTTTTGTCGCCCAGGGCGGCGGCTACATCGACAACAACGGCACCTACCAGCTTCAGGGACCTCTGCAGGCCGCCATCGCGCTGGAAAGCCGCAATGGCCTGAGCAACACGCAATACACCATTGCGATGGCGCGCACCAGCGACCCCAACAGCGCCACCAGCCAGTTCTACTTCAACCTGGTCAACAACGCGTCCTCGCTCGACTATCCCTCCTCGGATCACGCTGGTTATGCGGTGTTCGGCACCGTCAGCCCGACCGACAGCACCAGCATCGCCACGCTGACGGCCATTAGCGCCGTGACGACCGGCACCAACAGCCAGACCGGGCAGAGCAACTGGCCGAGCTCCGATGTGGTGATCACCTCGGCGGTGCAGACCGACTAAGCCTTCAGGAACTCCACCTTGCTGCCCAGCCAGCGCATCACGTGCTGGCGGGCGGCTTCGGGGTGCTGGTCGAGCAGGCGCGGAGCCTGCTGGCGCGCGGCCTTGAGCAGCGGCGCGTCTTCCTGCAGGTCGGCAAAGCGCAGCAGTTCCGCGCCGCTCTGGCGCGCTCCCATGAACTCGCCGGGGCCGCGGATCTCGAGGTCGCGGCGGGCGATCTCGAAGCCGTCATGGGTCTCGGCCATGGCCTTGAGGCGTGATTTGCCGGTCAGCGACAGCGGTCCCGTGTAGAGCAGCACGCAGACGCTGGCCACCGCGCCGCGGCCGACGCGGCCGCGCAGCTGGTGCAGCTGCGACAGGCCGAAGCGCTCGGCGTGCTCGATGACCATCAGGCTGGCATTGGGCACGTCGACGCCGACCTCGATCACCGTGGTCGACACCAGCACCTGCATCTGTCCCTGCGAGAACAGCGACATCACGGCGGCCTTTTCCGTCGGCGGCATGCGGCTGTGCAGCAGGCCCACCATCACGCCCGGGTGCAGGGCCTGCAGCGCGGCGCTCAGCTCGGCATGGGTCTCGGTGGCATTGGCCAGGTCCAGGCTTTCGGACTCCTCGATCAGGGGGCAGACCCAGTAAACCTGGCGGCCCTGCGCGACCTCGTCGCCGATGCGGGCGATCACTTCCAGGCGCTTGCTGTCGGCGAACACCTTGGTGACGATGGGCGTGCGGCCCGGCGGCAGCTCGTTGATGGTGCTGACGTCCAGGTCGGCGAAGTAGGTCATGGCCAGCGTGCGGGGGATGGGCGTGGCGCTCATCATCAGCAGATGCGGTTCCAACGCTTGTGAAGCCAGTTTCTTGCGCAAGGCCAGGCGCTGTGCCACGCCAAAGCGGTGCTGTTCGTCGATGATGGCCAGGCCCAGCCTGGCGAATTGGACCTTGTCCTCGATCACCGCGTGCGTGCCGATCACCAGCTGGGCCGCGCCGGAGGCCGCCGCGTCCAGCATTTTCTGGCGCGCCTTGCCCTTGACGCTGCCGGTCAGCCAGGCGACCTGGATGCCCAGCGGTTCCAGCCAGCCGACCAGCTTCCTGAAGTGCTGCTCGGCCAGGATCTCGGTGGGCGCCATCAGCGCGCATTGCCAGCCGGCGTCGATCGCGACGGTGGCGGCCAAGGCCGCTACCACGGTCTTGCCCGAGCCGACGTCGCCCTGCAGCAGGCGGTGCATGGGCTGCGGCCGGGCCAGGTCTTGCGCAATTTCCTCGCAGACACGCTGCTGCGCGCCTGTGAGCGCAAACGGCAGGGCCAGCAGCAGCTGTTCGTGCAGGCCGCCGCGCTGGCCGCGCAAGGCCGGCGCTTGCAGCTGCGCGCGCTCGCGCTGGGCCTGCAGCTGGCTGATCTGCTGGGCCAGCAGCTCCTCGAACTTGAGGCGCTGCCAGGCCGGGTGGGAATGGTCCTCCAGCGCCGCCAGCGCCGCTTGCGGCGGCGGGTGGTGCAGCACCTGCAAGGCCTCGCGCAGCGAGGGCAGGCGGCCCGGCACGCAATCGGCGGGCAGCACCTCGGCCAGCGGCGCGCGCGCCAGCGCCGCGCCCACGGCCTTGCGCAGATAGGCTTGCGGCAGGCCGGCGCTGGCGGGGTAGACGGGCGTGAGCGCGCTGGCCAGCGGGGTGTCCTCGGTTACGGCCTTGAAGGCCGGATGGACCATTTCGCGCCCGAAGAAGCCGTGCCGGATCTCGCCGCGCACGCGCACGCGCTGCCCCTGCGCCAGCGACTTCTGATGCGAGGGGTAGAAGTTCAGGAAGCGCAGTACCAGCTCCGCGCCGTCATCCGCCATGCGGACGACCAACTGGCGGCGCGCGCGCAGCTCCACCCGGCAGTCAACCACCACACCCTCGCATTGCACCGTGTCGCCGTCGCGGGCCTGCGCGATCGGCGTGACGCGGGTTTCGTCCTCGTAGCGCAGCGGCAGGTGCAGGGCCAGGTCGATGTCGCGGCGCAGGCCGAGCTTTTCCATGGCCTTCTGCGGCCCGGATTTTGGGGCGGATTTGGGCTTGGCGGTGGTGGGGGCGGGCGCGGCGTCCAAGGGCATGGAGCGGATTCTGCCCTGTGCGCGACGCGATTTCGTCGAAAATCCCAAGCTCTAAGACTGGGATGAAGTGATGCGATTCTGGAAGCGTGCTTGGTGTTGTGCCTGGGCCTTGGCCGCGCTGTCGGGCGTGCAGGCGCAGGCCGCCAGCGAAAGCCATGACGGCCCGAAGTTCTCCGCCTATGTGGTACACGACGACGTGACCCTGCCCCTGTTCAAGGTCGACCGGCTCAGGAAGAACGACAAGCTGGTCGTCAGCCCCGACGCGGACATGGCGGGCAAAGGGGACTGGCTGCTGATCCTGGCGCGCATTTCGCCGTCGGGCAGCAAGATCGCCTACAAGGAGTTCGAGGTCGCGAAGGACACGCGCGCCGAGCTGGCGATCTCCTCGGACGACGACGTGCCCGTGATCGTGCTGGCGCCGGCGCTGCGCACCCTGTTTGGCCTGAGCACCAGCGTGCATCAGTCGGCGGGCCTCATCACCGAGGCCATCTCGACCGATCCGCAGCGCTTTGTCGACCTGCAGAAGATCGACCTGATCAGCCAGACCATCGCCGCCCTGGTGGCCGGTCTCGACGCGGTCGTGCAGGACAAGAAGTCCGACCAGGCCATCGACGCCGCCAAGCACATCGCCGCCAAGTACGGCTTGCAGACCGTGTCGACCGACTGCTTCAAGGGCGGCGTGGTGAACACGCAATGCGTGGCGTCCGACATCGTCGCCAATGCCAGCCTGAACGTGCCGACGGCCGACGAGCTCGGCGCCCTGACGGGCACCAAGAGCGCCGGCAGCCTGCCGGGGCAGCTGTTCGACAGCATCAAGACCTTCACGGCGGCCAGCGACTACTTCACCTCCAAGTACCGCGACCAGTACGACTTCACGCCCTCGTTCGCCAGAAAGATCAGCGGATCGAGCCCGGACAGCATGCAGCTGTACTCGATCGGCCGCTTCAAGAACGGCAGCGTCAAGACGGCCTACGTCTATGTGCCGGCCTGGTTCAAGGCCAGGATGCCGGTCTTGAGCGTGGACCAGAATCCTGTGCCCTGCCTGGGCAGCGGCAGCATCAAGCTCGATGTGGCGGGGCGCCTGCCGGTGACCAACTACTGGCACGACTGGCACCTGGAGCTTGCCGATGCGCAGGGCGACAAGCTGGCAGCAGCAGCGAATCCGGTGACGGTGCAGCCCGAGAACGGGCGCGTGCTGTACGGCGCCGCCGATCCGGCCGACTACGCCACCCATTACGCGACCGTGCAGGGCCAGGTCTTGAAAGCCCGGCTGGCGGGCTATTTCGGATTCGAGCCTGTGCGGCTCGACGCCTTCGATCTGGCCTTGCCGGGCCTGGACAGCCTCGACGGTGCCGTCCAGGGGCTCGACGGCCTGATCACGGGCGAGGCCGTGAAGCTGAGCATCAAGCCGCCGCAGGCCGCCTGCGTGCAGGGCATGGCGCTGCAGGTCAACGGCAAGACGGTGCAGAAGTCCAAGCCCGAACAGCGCGGCCTGCTGGAATTGAACCTGGCCGACATCGCGCCGGGAGCGGCGACGCTCCTGATTTCGCAAGCCGGGCTGCCGGACAAGTCCCTGCCCGTGCGCATCCTGCATCCGCGTGCGCACGTGAAGAAGATTGATTATTTCGAGTCGGACCCCTATGTGACCGTCAGCGGCGAGGGCCTGGAGCGCGTCGAGGCGGTGCAGCTGGGCGCGGTGATCTGCAGCCGGGAGGAGTCCGCAATATCGGTAACTTCGGCTGCGGATGCCAACACCTTGCAGCTGATGTGCAGCGGCGGGCCGCTGACGCGCGCCAGCCTGCCCGACACGGCCGTGGTGGCGCACAAGGATCACGACCCCGGCGACTTGTCGTTGCGCCTGAGCAAGCACGCGGCGCGCCCCAACTTCAAAATCGCCGCCCGCGAGGCGCATGCCTTCTTCGTGCAGCTGTCCGAGAAGGCCGTCCAGTGGGGCCTGGGCGCGACCGATGCCATCTCCACCGACGACTCGGGCCACGGCTTCCTGCTGGCCAGCGCCGGGGCGTACCAGCTGCAGTCCGGCAGCTATCAGCTGCAGATCAAGTTCGCCGACGATCCGGTGACCGAAAAGACACCTATCGCCGTGCCCTTGCTGGCCGACCGGGCCCACAACGAATTGCGCACCCGCTCACCGGTCAGCTTCGGCCACGTGCAGTTTCCGGGCATCGTCAACCCGATGTTCTTTCGCGTCGTGCACGTGGAGAGCGGCGTGGCCGGCGACTGGCAGGACCTGCAGCATGCCGTGGTGACGCTGCCTGAACTGCTGTCGGCCAGCTGCGCCAAGGGCAAAGCCGGCTGGATGGTCCACGGCAAGCACCTGGACCTGATCGATGGCGTCAGCGCCAAGGGCGGGGCCGACACGCTGCAGCCCATCAACATCGAGCGCTGCGACGACGGCGAGTGCTTCCGCGTGGCCGATGCGGGACCCGGGCGCCGTGTCGGCGTCAAGGTCCATTGGGTCGACCAGACTTTGTTCCAGGTGCGTCTACCCGATGCGAACGCTGCTCAATGCGAGGCGTCCGCCCCGCATTGAGCCCGGCGCCTCAGACGCCCATCGGCGAGGGCGTTCCGGCCATGCGGTCGTACTTGAGGAAGTATTGGCGGGCCATCGCCACCAGCTGGTTGTCGGTCGGGTTGTCGACGGCCTCAAAGCCCACCACCTGCTTGCTCATCTGGGGGCGGTGCTTCTCGACATAGTGCTTGAAATCGCTCTGCACCGTGGACGATCCGACCATCAGGATTTCCTGCACCTCGCTCAGGGCCGTGCAGACATCGGCAAAGAACTCGTGCACGTCGCGTACGGCGGTGCCGTGCTGGCGCGTGTGGTGGCTGCTCGACTTGATCTTCTGGGCTTCCACATGTTCGGTGTCGAACTGGAAGATCTTGGCATTGTGGTGGTCCAACCAGACGACGGCGTGAAAGAGACTCATGTTCTGCCCTCCTAGGCGTTGATGTTGGACTCATGTTCACATCTGATGGTGGTCAATGCCTTGAGTTGCGTCAATTGGCCCGCAAGACCACATCGAGGAAGACCGATCGGGCTGGCAATTCCGGGCGCGACTTCCAGACCGCGAAAACCTCCGACGGCGCCATGGCTTCCGCGATCGGCTTGAAGACCGTGCCCGCGATGCCCGCCTGCGCCAAGGGCGCGGGGACGATGGAGACGCCCATGCCCTGGCCCACCAGCGACACCACCGACAGCCAGTGCCGCACTTCATGCCGCACCTGCGGCGCAAAGCCCTGGCTGGTGCAGGACTCGATGATGCGGGCGTAATGGTCGGGCGCCGCTTTGCGCGAGAACAGGACAAAGGGTTCGTCGCGCAGCCAGCTCAGCGAGATCGAGCGGCGCCGGGCCAGGGCGTGGCTCGCGGGCAGGCAGCACAGGAAGCGCTCGGTGTGGACCCGCTCGGTCTGCAGCCCTGGCGGCAGTTGCTGCATCTGGATGAAGCCGAGGTCCAGCTCATCGTGCATCAGGGCGTCGACCTGCTCCTGCGTGCTGAGCTCGCGCAGCGTGGCCGCTATGCCTGGATGCCGGGCCTGGAACTCGCCAAACCATTGCGGCAGGCCGCGAAACAGCATGGACCCGATGAAGCCGATGCGCAGGCTGCCTGCGGCGCCCGCGCCGATGCTGCGGGCCAGCGCGCGGGCCTCGTCGGCCTGGACCAGCAGGTCCTGCGCCTTGCCGCGGAACGCGGCGCCGGCGGCGGTGAGCCGCACGCCCTTGCTGTCGCGCTCGAACAGCTGCGTGCCGACGGCTTCCTCGAGCTGGCGGATGTTGAGCGAAAGCGGCGGCTGTGTCATGGCCAGCCGTGCGGCGGCCCGCCCGAAGTGCAGTTCGTCCGCCAGCACGAGAAAGTAGCGCAGATGCCGGAGTTTCATATCCATACATTAAATGTATCGGACAAGCCAATTTCTGAATTGGACGTGAATGGCCTGATTGCGCATACTCGGCGCGCTCAAGGAGATTGATCTGTCATGACCGCCACCAAAGCCGCCTTCCACTGGGACGACCCGCTGCTGCTCAACGAGCAGCTCAGCGACGACGAGCGCATGGTGCGCGATGCCGCCGCTGCCTACTGCCAGGAGCGCCTGGCGCCGCGCGTGCTGGAGGC